>FWWM01000159.1_pt1 | contig 222461 bp, 215 predicted proteins | sample 2228351 | NCBI WGS metagenome assembly FWWM01 (sample SAMEA103939774, study PRJEB20133) | metagenome
GCCGAGGAGCGCAGCCGAAAACGGATCAGGGCGAGCGATTCTGAGCGAAGCGAGTCGAGCTCGACCCCGTTTTCGGCGAGCACCGCAGGTTGCCCGCAGCGAAGCAGAGGGACCCAGACCATCGGGTCGCCTTCTCTTTGCTTACTTTCTCTTGGCGAAGCAAGAGAAAGTGAGTCGCCCGCCGGGGCGAGACCCGGCTTGCTGGCGAACCTCACAGCAGGGCCAAGCCGCCACCGGCGCATAGACTCATTACCCCAATCCCACAACGCCATCCCCCTCCCTGCCAGTTACCATGTAGCCACAACAACATCACCACCGGCCACCCAGGGCCGGAGAGGAAAAATCAAATGCAACGCATCGTCATCGTCGGAGGGGGCGCAGGCGGGCTGGCGCTGGCCACCCAGCTGGGCAAGCGCCTGGGCAAAAAGGGGCTGGCCGAGATCACGCTGGTCGACGCCGCGCGCACCCATGTGTGGAAACCGCTGCTGCACCAGCTGGCCGCCGGCAGCTTCGACACCCATGCCGAGGAAATCGAGTACCTGGCGCAGGCGCGCTGGAACCATTTCAAGTTCCGGCTGGGCCGGCTCGAGGGCGTGGACCGCGCCAGCAAGACCCTGCAACTGGCAGCCAGCCATGACGAGGCCGGGCGCGAGATCACGCCGGCGCAGGAACTGGGCTACGACACGCTGGTGATCGCCGTCGGCAGCCAGACCAATGACTTCGGCACCCTGGGCGCGGCCGAACACACCATCAAGCTGGACAGCCCGCAGGCCGCCAAACGTTTCAACGACCGGCTGATCAACGCCTGCATACGCGCGCAGACCGTGCCGCGCAGCGCCGGCAGCGGCCGCCTGACCGTGGCCATCGTCGGCGGCGGCGCCACCGGCGTGGAACTGGCGGCCGAGCTGCATGCCTCGGCGCGTGTGCTGGCCAACTACGGCTTTGACCACATTCACCCCGAAAAGGATTTGCAGATCGTGCTGGTGGAAGCCGCGCCGCGCCTGCTGGCGCAACTGCCCGAGCGCCTGAGCGAATCGGCGCTGCGCGAGCTGCGCAAGCTGGCCATCGAGGTACACACCAACGAGAAGGTCATCGAGGTCACCGAAGGCAGCCTGAAGATGGCCAGCGGCAAGGTAATCTCGTCCAGCCTGACGGTCTGGGCGGCCGGCGTCAAGGCCGGCGATTTCCTGAAAACGCTGGGCGGCGAGCAGCCGCTGGAGACCAACCGGCTCAACCAGCTGGTCGTCAACGGCAACCTGCAGACCGAGGACGCCAGCATTTACGCATTTGGTGACTGCGCCGCCTGCCAGCAACCCGACGGCACCTGGGTGCCGCCGCGTGCGCAGGCCGCCTACCAGCAGGCCATGTACCTGCTGAAGGCGCTGCCGCGCCTGCAGCGCGGCGAGGCCGTGTCGCCGTTTGTGTTCCGGGACCAGGGCTCGCTGGTCTCCCTGTCCGAGTATTCCTCAGTCGGCAGCCTGATGGGCAGCCTGACCAAGGGCAGTTTTTTCATCGAAGGCCAGCTCGCCAAAGTGATGTACTGGGCCTTGCACAAGCAGCACCAGCTGGCCCTGGGCGGCTGGAAGAAAACCGCGCTGATCACCCTGTCCGAAATGATTGACCGGACTTACCGCCCGCGCATCAAGTTGCACTGATAATCAGCGGCATCCCCATCAACCCAACGGAGAAACACCATGGCCAAAGGACAGACGCACAACAACAAGATGGTCAAGAAACCGAAGAAGGACACCTCGCCGCCCAAGTCGGTGTCGCCCGACGCGGTGCGCCCGACCATCGTCACGCAAGTCCCCGTGCGCGGCAAACTCAAGAACAAATAAGCGGCCCGCAGCATGGCTGACATGCCCGCAACGCCCGATCAGCCCGGCAATCCCTTGCATGGGCTGACCCTGGAAGCGATTGTCACGGCACTGTCAGACCATTACGGCTGGGAAGAACTCGGCCAGCGCATTGCGATCCGCTGTTTCACCTTCGAGCCCAGCGTGCCGTCCAGCCTGAAGTTTTTGCGCAAAACGCCCTGGGCGCGCGAGAAAGTCGAAAGCCTCTACCTGTTCATGCTGCGCGAACAGCGGCGCGCCGCCCCCACCGTGCACAACTTCCCCCCACCCCGTAAGGGCTGAATCAGCCACCCAGCGGGTTGGCGAACAGCAGCATCATGGCCACACCCACACCGATCAGGAAGTTGGCATCGATCAGTCCGGCCAGCAGGAACATCTTGACCTGCAGCGGCTCCATCAGCTCGGGCTGGCGCACCGCCCCCTCTATGAACCGCCCGCCCATCACGCCTATGCCCAGGCAGGCGCCGATGGCGCCCAGTCCGATCAAAAGCCCGGCTGCAATGGAAATAGCACCTGCGTCTGTCATGGTTTTTCTCCTTGGGTAAACACTTGCTGATGGCCCCAATGATGCTGCCCGGCTTGCCGCAAAACAATTACCCCGGAGGTCATGCGCAGGTGCCGCCCGGCTTTGAACTGGTTCATGCCGACGCCAGCCTGCTGGTACTCAACAAGGCCGCCGGCCTGCTGTCGGTGCCCGGCCGCGGCGCGGACAAGCAGGACTGCCTGAGCACACGCGTGCAGCAGCAATATCCCGATGCGCTGGTGGTGCACCGGCTCGACATGGCCACCTCGGGCCTGCTGCTGATGGCGCGCAGCATCACCATCCAGCGGGCCCTCGGTGCGCTGTTCGAACGCCGCGCCGTCGGCAAGCGTTACGTCGCGGTGGTCGATGGCGATCTTTCTGCGGCGCCGGATGACGCGGGCTGGGGCCTGATCGACCTGCCGATAGCGGTGGACTGGCCGCGCCGCCCGCTGCGCATCATCGACGCGGCGCATGGCAAACCCAGCCAGACGCGCTGGCGTGTGCTGGCGCACGATGCGGTGGCCCACCACACGCGCCTGGAGCTGGCGCCGCTGACCGGACGCTCGCACCAGCTGCGCGTGCACCTGCAGGCCATTGGCCACCCCCTGCTGGGCGACCCGCTTTACGGCGATGCTGCCATTCAGGCCCGCGCGCCGCGGCTGCTGCTGCACGCCAGCCAGCTGGACTTCGCGCATCCCGTCAGCGGGGAACTGCTGCAATTCCAGAGTGCGCCCCCGTTCTGAGCGCCGGTCCTGCGTCGAGCGGGACCCTGGCCCGAAGCGCCAGGGGGCGATCCAGGCAGTGGGCGTCGACTCACCCGTGTGCAGGCCCGGCCACCGACCGCTCCAGCACATAACGCGTCATCGATTGCGCCAGCTCTTCTTCACCCAGGAAGATCCTGCCGGCATTTTCGCTTTCCAGCAGCCTGGCCTCGGCCTCGTTGTGGGTGCGGACCACGATTTCGATATCGGGGTTCAAGGTGCGGGCGGTGTTGACCATCTGCCGCACGTTCAGCGTGTCGGGCGTGGCGATCACCAGCATGCGGGCGTTGGCGATGTGGGCCTGCACCAGCACCACCGGCTCGGCCGCGTCGCCTGACACCGCCATCAGGCCCTCCCCGCGCAGCCTTTCGACGACTTCGCGGTTCTGCTCGACCACCACAAAGGGCAGGTGCTGCGCCGCCAGCGCATCGGCGATGCGCCGCCCGACCCGGCCGTAACCGACCAGCACCACTTGGCGCGACAAATATTTTTCTTCGGTGCTGGCGGGCAGCTCGGCCATGGGGTCGTCGCGCGCCTCCAGCTTGCGGGCCAGCGGCGATTTGGCAAGAATCCACTGCTGCAGCGGCTCGACCGTCCTGAACACCAGCTGGTTCAGCGCGATGGAAATCAGCGCACCCGCCAGCACCAGGCTTTGGCCCTCGGGCGGCAGCAGCTGCAGCGACACACCCATGGCCACCAGGATGAAGGAAAACTCGCCGATCTGCGCGAGGCTGGCCGAGACCGTCAGCGCAGTGTTGAGCGGGTAACGGAAGGCCAGCACCAGCGCGGCTGCCGCCAGCGACTTGCCAACGACGATGATGGCGACCACCGCCAGCACCTGCAGCGGCCGCTCGACGATGACCCAGGGGTCGAACAACATGCCGACCGACACAAAAAACAGCACGGCAAAAGCGTCGCGCAGCGGCAATGTTTCCTGCGCTGCGCGGTGGCTGAACTCGGACTCGCGCATCACCATGCCGGCAAAGAAGGCGCCCAGCGCAAACGACACCCCGAAAAGCGCGGTGGCGCCAAACGCAATGCCCACGGCGGCGGCGACCACGCACAGGGTGAACAGCTCGCGCGAGCCGGTGCGCTGCACCTGCCACAACACCCAGGGGAAAAAGCGCCGGCCCACCACCAGCATCAGCGCCACAAAACCGCCGGCCTGCAGCAGGGTCACGCCCAGCGTCCTGCCCAGCGAATCGACGTCGGCAGCGCCCCGGCCCGACAGCCATTCGGCCAGAGGCGGCAGCAGTACCAGCACCAGCACCATGGCCAGGTCTTCAACGATCAGCCAGCCGACGGCGATGCGGCCGTTGGCCGAGTCCAGCACGCCGCGTGTTTCCAGTGCGCGCAGCAGCACCACGGTGCTGGCGACCGACAGTGAGAGGCCGAACACCAGCGCCCCGCCCAGGTTCCAGCCCCACCAGTGCGCCAGACCCATGCCCAGCGCGGTCGCCACCGTCATCTGCACCACTGCGCCGGGCACGGCGATCTTGCGCACCGCCAGCAGGTCGTCGAGCGAGAAATGCAGGCCCACGCCGAACATCAGCAGCATCACGCCGATCTCGGCCAGCTGGCTGGCAATCGCGGCGTCGGCCACAAAGCCGGGCGTGAACGGGCCGATCACCACCCCGGCCAGCAAATAGCCCACCAGCGAGGGCAGCTTCATGCGCGCGGCGATAAAGCCGAAGATCAGGGCCAGGCCCAGGCCGGCGGCAATGGTGCTGATGAGGGAGACGCTGTGCGGCATGCGGGAGGGGTTCCTTCAGTGAGATGGTGAGGGACCCTGCGTGAGCACTTGCCGAAACAGCGCCTGCCGCAGAACGAATGGGTGTTGAAGGCTTTCCAGCCCGATTCATTATAAAAACAGAAAGCAAAAAGCCCGCCGGCGCGGGTTTCTCTGGAGGGCTCTCGTTGTGCAAGCCGGTGTAGCTTGCTGGACTCCCCGGCGTCACTGCTACTTGCTCTCCCGCCTCACCGTGACCTTGCCGCTGCGTATCGCCTCGATGAGGGCAGCGACCTGCGGGTCTGCCGGCGCGCGCGCCTTGTAGCTTTCCAGGTATTGCAACGCCCTGGCCTGGTCGCCCAGGCCCAGGTGCACCAGGCCCAGCGCATACCCCGCATCGGCGATACCTGCCGCCAGCGCTTTTTCCAGATAGGGAAGGCTTTCCGCCGACCTGGCCACACCCGCGAGAAAGACGCCGTAGGCGTGGTTGCTGCGCGGGTGATCGGGCGCGGCGGCCAGCAAACGCTGAAACAGCGCATTGGCTTTTTCGGCAGCGCCGTTGATGTGCAGGTTATGGCCGTAACTGTTGACCGTGGCCGCACGCAACAGGATCTCCGGGTGCGCGCCGGCGTCCTGGGTCAGCAGGCCCAGCATGCCGGCCAGCGTGGCAGTGTCGCGGGTGGCGCGTTGCCGGTCGGCGTCGGAGTCGAAGACCGGCGGGTAATTTCTGGCATGGCTCGCGATGTCGGCCAGCATGCTGTCGAGGTATTGCAGGTCGATGCCATGCCGTTTGCCGGTCGGCGTGTCGGTGACGCTGAGAATCCGGCGGGCGTCGTAGTTGCCGTAGGGTGCGGCCCAAGCTGAAGAAGACGCACAAGCCGCCGCCAGCAGCAGCGTGAAGAAAAACCGCATGATGACGACCTCCCCTTGAGTTTTTTCGTCATGGTAGGCGATCTGTGTCGCAGGATGGAAGCTGAATTCACGGGGACTAGGCGTAAGGGACTATTGCGCCGCTTCGAGTTAGAACCAAAGAATAAAAAACCCGCCGAAGCGGGTTTCATCTGGACGGCGGGAAGCGGCAGCCTCAACCCATGTGCAAACCACCATTGAGCGAGAAGTCTGCACCCGTCGCATAACCGCCTTCGTCGGAGGCGATCCACGAAATGATGGAGGCGATTTCTTCCGGAGTGCCCAGGCGTTTGGCGGGTACACCAGCGACGATTTTTTCGAGCACGTCGGGGCGGATGGCTTTCACCATGTCGGTGCCAATGTAGCCCGGGCTCACGGTGTTGACGGTCACGCCCTTGCTGGCCACTTCTTGCGCCAGCGCCATGGTGAAGCCGTGCAGGCCAGCCTTGGCGGTGGAGTAGTTGACCTGGCCGAACTGGCCCTTCTGGCCGTTGACCGAGGAGATGTTGACGATGCGCCCGTAGCCGCCTTCGATCATGCCTTCGATCACCTGCTTGGTGACGTTGAACATGCTGTCGAGGTTGGTGGAGATCACGGCGTCCCAGTCGGCCTTGCTCATCTTGCGGAACTGGCCGTCGCGCGTGATGCCGGCGTTGTTGACCAGCACGCTGACCGGGCCGTGTTCGGCCTTGACCTTGTCGAAGGCGGCGACGGTGGAATCCCAGTCGCCGACATTGCCGACCGAAGCGTAAAAGGTGTAGCCCAGCGCCTTCTGCTCGTCCAGCCATTTGGTGAAGTCACGCGTCGGGCCGCAGCCGGCAATGACGGTGAAGCCGTCCTTGTGCAGGCGCTGGCAGATCGCGGTTCCGATGCCGCCCATGCCGCCTGTCACGTATGCAATTCGTTTCGCCATGTGTTTGCTCCTTGAGTTGTAGTTGTCGATGGTGTCTGCAAAAGCCGTGCCATGCCGGAAACCGCTGTGCTATCAAATAAATAGCTGCCTGCGCTTGCTGGACATGGGTTGGAGACTGTTTTAACCCAAATTTAGCGTTCCAGTGTGAGGGCAACCCCCATGCCGCCGCCGATACACAGGCTGGCAATGCCTTTTTTGGCATCGCGGCGCACCATCTCGTGGATCAGCGTGACCAGGATGCGGCAGCCGGACGCGCCAATCGGGTGGCCGATGGCAATCGCGCCGCCGTTGACGTTGACCTTGCTGGTGTCCCAGCCCATCTCCGTGTTGACGGCGCAGGCCTGCGCGGCAAAAGCTTCGTTGATCTCGAGCAGGTCCAGGTCCTGCGCCTTCCAGCCGGCGCGGGCCAGCGCCTTGGTCGATGCGGGCACCGGGCCCATGCCCATGTAGGCCGGGTCCAGGCCGGTGGTGGCGTAACTGGCGATGCGCGCCAGCGGCGTCAAGCCCAGCGCGGCGGCTTTCTTTGCGGTCATGACCATCACGGCGGCGGCCCCGTCGTTGATGCCGGAGGCATTGCCCGCCGTCACGCCGCCAGCCTTGTCGAACGCGGGGCGCAGGCCGGCCAGGCCTTCGGCGCTGGTCTTGCGGTTGATGAACTCGTCGGCGGAAAACACCAGCGGGTCGCCCTTTTTCTGCGGGATGGAAAAGGGAATGATCTCGTCCTTGAACTTGCCGGCGTCCTGCGCGGCCATGGCCTTGGTCTGGCTGGCCAGGGCCAGCTCGTCCTGCATGTCGCGGCTGATGCTGTACTTTTTGGCGACGTTTTCGGCGGTGATGCCCATGTGGTACTGGTTGTAGACGTCCCACAGGCCGTCGACGATCATGGTGTCGACCATCTTCCAGTCGCCCATGCGCTGGCCGTCGCGCGAACCGTTGAGCACGTGCGGCGCGGCGCTCATGTTCTCCTGGCCGCCGGCGATCACGATCTCACTGTCGCCGGTGGCGACAGCCTGCGCCGCCAGCATCACGGCCTTCAGGCCCGAGCCGCAGACGGCGTTGATGGTCAGGCCCGGAACGCCGTGCGGAAAGCCGGCCTTGACCACGCTCTGGCGGGCCGGGTTCTGGCCCACGCCTGCAGCCAGCACCTGGCCCATGATGACTTCACCGAGCAGCTCGGGCGAGACGCCCGCGCGCTCGGCCACCGCCTTGATGACGGCCGCGCCGAGTTCGGTCGCGGGGACTTTGGCCAGGCTGCCGCCGAACTTGCCGACGGCGGTGCGGGCTGCTGAAACGATGACGATGTCTTCCATGGTGCTTCTCCGTTAAATGCTTTTGAAAGGCTCAGGCCCTGGCCTTGACATAGCGGCCGGGCGCCGGCTCGATGGCCTTGTACTTGCGGCTGCCGTAAGTTTTGGGTGCGGCGACCTGCTTGCCGGCATGGCCCTTGAGCCAGTCCGACCAGTCGGTCCACCAGCTGCCGGGGTGTTCGATCGCATCCTGGAGCCACTCGGCCTGCGTCGCCGGAAACTTGCCCTGAGGCAGTTTGTCATTCGTCCAGTAGCTGCGTTTCTTTTTGGCGGGCGGGTTGATCACGCCGGCGATATGGCCCGAGGCGCCCATGACAAAGCGCTTTTTGCCGGGCAGCAACTGGGTGGAGGCGTAGGCGCCGCCTACCGGCACGATGTGGTCTTCGCGCGAGCCGTAGATATAGGCGGGCATGTCGAGCTTGCCGAGATCGACTTTCTGGCCGCATACCGTGAGCTTGCCGGGCTTGGCCAGGTTGTTCTCGAAGTAGGTGTTGCGCAGGTACCAGGCGTAAAACGGGCCCGGCAGGTTGGTCGAATCGCTGTTCCAGTAGAGCAGGTCAAACGGCGGCGGGGTTTCACCCTTGAGGTAGTTGCCGACCACGTAGTTCCAGACCAGGTCATTGGGACGCAGGAAGCTGAAGGTGGACGCCAGGTCCTGGCCCTTGAGCAGGCCGCCCTTGCCCATCTGCATCTCGCGATACTGGACCGACTGCTCGTCGATGAAGATGTCGAGGATGCCGGTGTCGCTGAACTCCAGCAGCGAGGTGAGAAAGGTCGCGCTGGCCACCGGTTTCGCACCGCGTGCCGCGAGCACGGCCAGCGCCGTGCCGAGGATGGTGCCGCCCACGCAGAAACCGAGGGCGTTGATGGTTTTGGCGCCGGTGATCTCCTGCGTGACTTCAATCGCCTTGATGGCGGCGTTTTCGATGTAGTCGTCCCAGGTCTTGTCGGCCATGGACTCGTCGGGGTTGCGCCAGCTCACCACAAAGGTGCGGTGACCCTGCGCGACCGCATAACGGATCAACGAGTTGTCGGGCTGCAGGTCCAGGATGTAGAACTTGTTGATGCAGGGCGGCACCAGCAAAAAGGGCCTCTCGTAAACCTTCGCGGTCAGCGGCTTGTATTCGATGAGCTGGAAAAACTCATTCTCGAACACCACCGCGCCTTCGGTGGTGGCGACGTTTTTGCCGACCTCGAAGACACGTTCGTCGGTCATGGACACATGGCCCTGCTTCATGTCGTGCAACAGGTTGGTCAGGCCCTGGGCGATGCTTTCGCCCTGGGTGTCTATGGCTTTTTTCTGCGCCTCGGCATTGAGCGCCAGGAAGTTGCTGGGGGCGGCGGCCGCCATGGCCTGCTCGATCGCAAACCGCACCCGGGCCTTGGTCTTCTCGTCGCCCTCGATCGCGTCGGCCAGGCCCATCAGCGCGCGGGCATTGAGCAGGTAAGCCGAGGCTGCAAACTGGGCGACCGGGTTCTGCTGCCAGGCTTCTGCGGCAAAACGCCTGTCGGTGGCGGCCTGGTTGCCGGACTGCAGGCCGCTGTTCCAGAGTGTGCTGATGTCGGCGAGGTATTGTTTCTGGATCTCCAGCAGCTTGAGCGGGTCGATCTGCAGCGGCGGCAGTGCGGCCGGTGGTGCCGCCATGCCGAGCTGCGCAAAACCGGCCGGCATGCCGGGCCCGCCGCCGGCCATCGCCCCCATGACCTGTTTCAGGCCCTGTGCAAAGGTCTCTTGCATCTGTTGGGCCGCTTGCGCCAGGTTTGCGTCAGAATTCATGCTTGTCTCCGGGGATATCTGCAGGCACTGGAAGGGCTGTCTGTGTCGAGCCTGGATAGCCGCGGCAGGTCAACTCTAGTATCGTGGAATTTCTTTCCCAACTCATGAGGCAGCGCAAAGATTTATGTATTTGATTGTCATTGCCTGGATGTATGTGGTCCTCATGATGAGCGTCGCGGAAGCCACCCATTCCACCGGAACGCTGCTGGGTGCGCTCATGACCTTTGTACTCTATGGCGTGGGTCCTGTGGCATTGGTGGTTTACCTGATGGGTGCACCATCGCGGCGCAAGGCCATCAAGGCCCGTGAAGCGGCCGAGGCCGCCGAAGCGACCACGCTGATGCCATCCTCATTCGAGCCAGATGCAGGCCGCCATGCGGCCGGTGGTAGCAAAGCCGTTGCCACTGACACCGGCGTCGCGCCGGTGCGAAAAAAACCGTGAGGCATTGCCCACGGTACACCAGGCTGCGCTGCCGTCATTGCCGAAAATCTGCGTGATGCCCAGCGCCTGAAGCCGCAGCCGGGCCAGGCCGGCCAGGTCGGCGAAGTACTTGCCCGGCGCGCCGGCCGTGAAACAGGCGGCGGCGCCGGGATGACTCTCCACAAAAACCGCCCTCACCTCGGCGCCCACTTCAAAGGCTGCCGGGCCGATACACGGCCCCAGCCACGCTATGGTATTGATAGCTGCCTGCGCACGGCCCTGCTGGGCTGGAGCCCAAAAATGCTCACAAAGCTGCTCCAGCACACCGCGCCCCTGCTGCCCGGCCAGGCCGCGCCAGCCAGCATGGGCGGCGGCTACGGCCGAGCCGTCAACGTCGGTCAACAGCACCGGCAGGCAGTCAGCCACCATGATGGTGCATGCGATGCCGCGCTGCGAGGTCGTGGCTGCATCAGCCGGCTGGCCCTGCGGCGTGGCCTCATCCAGCCGTAAAACGGCTGAGCCGTGCACCTGCTGCAGAAACACCGGCCTGGCGCCGGTTGCCTGCGCCAGCAGGGCCCGGTTGGCCGCCACCTGCGCGGGCGCATCACCGACGTGGTCACCCAGGTTCATGCTGCCCCAGGGTGCGGCCGACACCCCGCCCTGCCGGGTCGTGAACACCGCGCGCACGCCAGGCGGTGCCGGCCAGTCGGGAATCAGCCAGTGGGGATTCACAAGGGTCAAGCTTCGTTGTCCGGGCAGGCCGAGGGCTGGGCTTTCTGAAACGCCTCCAGCGCCATGCAGGCCTCGTAGGCGGCCATGGTGCGCGGCAGGCCGTCGAAACTCACCTTGAAGCGCTGGGCGTTGAAGATCTGCGGCACCAGGCAGCAGTCGGCCAGCGTCGGCGTCTCGCCATAACAGTAGGTCGAGGGCGGCAACTGGTTCAGCTGGCGCTCGAAGGCTTCCAGTCCTTCGCGCACCCAGTGCCGGTACCAGGTGTTTTTGGCCTCCTCATCGACCTTGAGTTCGCGCACCAGGTACTTGAGCACGCGCAGGTTGTTCAGCGGGTGGATCTCGCAGGCAATCGACTGGGCCAGCGCGCGCACCCTGGCGCGGCCCAGCGCGTCGGCCGGCAGCAGCGGCACGGCCGGGTGGGTTTCGTCGATGTACTCGATGATGGCCATGGACTGCGACAGGCGCTCGCCGTCATCGGTTTCCAGCATGGGCACCAGCATGTCGGCCGACACCGCGGAATAGGCTTCCTTGCGATGATCACCCTTGGCGATGTGGACCGGCAGGTAGTCGTAAGGCAGGCCCTTGAGCTGCAGCGCAATACGCACGCGATACGACGCGGAGGAACGGAAGTAGTTGTAGAGTTTCATCCCCAAAGGATATCGGAAACGCCGAACAAATCCCCTGCGGCGTGCGATCACCCGGGCTCGGGCGGCCTGCTGCGTTGAACTTCTTGCCAATAGGCGACTATTGGCTGCGAAATCCGCCTTGCATCCCATCCCGATCCGGGCGCCGCACATCCGCAAGGATCTGTTCAGCGTTTTCCGCCTACGGCGCGAATCGCCTGCGCGACTGGCGTCCGGACAACTCGCCCCTACCATCGCCTTTTTGCCCCCAGACACTTTCCCGGAGACACCATGAGCGCCATCACATCCCTGACCAACCACCAGGTCCGCCTGGCCAGCCGCCCGGTCGGCCTGCCGACACGTGACAACTGGAAATTCACCAGCGAGCCGGTGGCCGAGCCCGGCCCCGGCGGTGTGCTGGTCAAGACCCTGTGCCTGTCGCTGGACCCGGCCATGCGCGGCTGGATGAACGAGGGCAAGAGCTACATCCCGCCGGTCGAGATCGGCGCGGTCATGCGCGCCGGCGGCGTCGGCCAGGTGATCGCCTCCAACAACAGCGCCTTTGCCGTGGGCGATTACGTCAATGCCGGTCTGGACGTGCAGGAATACTGCCTGATCCCCGAGGAGCAGATCAAGCGTAGCGGCATGTTCAAGATCGATGCGCGTTTGGGTCTGACCTCCTGGCTCAATGTGCTGGGTATGCCGGGCATGACCGGCTACTTCGGCCTGATGGACGTGGGCCAGCCCAAGGCCGGCGAGACCGTGGTGGTGTCGGGCGCGGCCGGTGCCGTCGGACAGACCGTCGGCCAGATCGCCAAACTCAAGGGCTGCCGCGTGGTCGGCATCGCCGGCGGCAAGGCCAAATGCGACTGGGTGGTGAAGGAACTGGGCTTCGACGCCTGCATCGACTACAAGGCCGGCGACGTCAAGGCTGGACTCAAGGAACACTGCCCGAAAGGCGTGGACATTTATTTCGACAACGTCGGCGGCGACATCCTCGATGCGGTGCTGACCCGCATCACGCGCGGCGCCCGCATCATCATCTGCGGCGCCATCAGCCAGTACAACAACACCACACCGGTCAAGGGCCCGGCCAACTACCTGTCGCTGCTGGTCAATCGCGCGCGCATGGAAGGCATCGTGGTGTTCGACTATGCCGACCGCTACCCGCAGGCGATCGCCGAAATGGCCGGCTACCTCAAGGACGGCAGGATGAAAAGCAAGGAAGACGTGGTGGACGGGCTGGAGAACTTCCCCGAGACCCTGCTCAAGCTCTTCAACGGCGAGAACTTCGGCAAGCTGGTGCTGCGGGTCGCGAAGGAATAGGTCCGTCCGTGGATGTCATCCCGGACTTGATCCGGGATCCATGCGCCATGAACCACGGCTGCTGGTGTGCGGGCATGGATTGCGGCTCAAGGCCGCAATGACAAGTCCGCGCAGCGGGAGTCAGCCCAGCGCCCAGCGCGCCACAGCCACGGTGGCCGCGCCGGCCACCGCAGCCGCCAGGTCGTTGCGCACCAGCTTCATCGCCAGCCCCACGGCCAGCAAGCCCAGCAGTTCCGGCAGCTTGCCCGAAGTGGCAGCCGGTGTCACGATGCCGACCATCACCGAGATCGGTATGGCCTTGAGCGCAGCCTCGACGCGCGGCGTGATGCGTACATAACCCATCAGCAGGAAACCGCTGATGCGGCAGGCAAACGATGCCACGGCCATGCCCAGCAGCGCCAGCAGAAAAGTCGGTTCAACGGCCATGGCGCCATGCCCCCATCAGCCCGCCCGCGATACCGGCGCCGACGATGTACCACGCGCCCGGCAGCGTCCGGTGCAGCAGCCAGGCCACCAAGCCCGCCGCGGCCACCGGCCACAGGTCAGACTTGCCGCGCCAGAGCACCATGCCGATGGCTGCGGCAAACGCCACCAGCATGAAGTCCAAGCCAAAGGCTGCAGGGTTGGGCACACTGCCGGCCAGCAAATGGCCCGCCAGCGTGCCGCCCAGCCAGGGCACAAACATCGCCACGCCGGAGCCCAGCACATAACCGGCGTCGCGGTAACCGGCCTCGTACTCGCGCATGGCCATGGCCCAGTTGCCGTCGCCGAGGAAAAACAGCGAGCCCCAGCTCTGGTGCCGCGGCAGGCCGGCCAGCCAGGGCTGGAGCGCTGCGCCATAGAGCACGTAACGCGCGTTCATGACGAGGATGGTGACGATGACCGGCGTGACCGCGGCCGTGGCGGTCCAGCCCTGCAGCGCCGCGAGTTGCGCGCTGCCTGAATACACGGCAGCGCTCATCAGCATGGCCTGCAGCCAGCTCATGCCGCGCTCGCTGGCCAGCACGCCGAACACCATGGCATACAGGGTGATGCCAGGGGCCATCACCTGCGCGGTGAAAAAACCCCGGCGAATGCCGGCGGCCGTGAAACTGACGGCGGCCCGCGTCAACGCCCCACCACCAGGCGGATGGCCGGCAACACGCGTTCGGTTTCGGCCCGGCGTTCCAGCGCCATGCGCATGTTCATCTGCGCCACTTCGGTGTGTTCAATCGCCAGCGCCTGCGCGCGTGCGCCCTCGCCGGCCTTGAGCGCGGCAAACAGCATGTGGTGCTGGCGGTGCGCATACAACATCCAGTCGCGGTCCAGCGTGACCGTGCCCTGCATAGGCAACATGGCCGAGGCCGGTGCAAACGGCAGCTTGTCGTTGAGCGCCACCGCGCGCTGCAGCGCCCGGTTGCCGCTGGCTGCCAGCACCAGCGCGTGGAAGCGGTCGTTGACCACGGCGTAGGCCGCATAACTTTCGTAGCTCAGCGGGTTGGCGGCCAGGGCCAGGTCGCCTTCGTCCAGGCAGGCCTGCAGTTCGGCCTGCAACTGGCGCGAGACACCGTGTTCGGCCACCAGCCGCGCCGCCATGCCCTCGAGGTGGCCGCGAACGGCGATGGCGTCGGCGACTTCGCGCGGCGTGAACTGGCGCACCAGGTACTTGCCCGTGTCGTTGGCCTCGACCAGGCCCTCCTGCTCCAGCGTCACCAGCGCGGCGCGCACGGGGGTGCGCGAGGCGCCCAGGCGTTCGGCGAGCTGCTGCTCGGCCAGGCGCTGGCCCGGCTCGAACTCGCCGCGCAGGATCAGGTCGCGCAACTGGATCAACACGGTCTCTTGCAAGTTCATGGCGCGAACTGTACACTGAATTTTAATTTCGGTATACCGTTTCCAGAAGGCCGCGCCATGAATGCAGAACAGAACGAATTGATCACCCGGGTCGGGCCTGGCACACCCTGCGGCGCCCTGCTGCGCAGCTACTGGCAGCCGGCCGCGCTGGTCGATGAATTCAACCCGGCGCTCGATCCCCGCATGGACAAGCGTCCGGTCAAGGCGGTACGGCTGATGGGCCAGGACTTCGTGCTGTTCCGCGACGACCAGGGCCACTACGGCCTGCTGGACCGTGACTGCCCGCACCGCGGCGCCGACCTGTCCTTCGGCCGCGCCGAGGGCGACGGTCTGCGCTGCCCCTTCCACGGCTGGAAGTTCGACGTGAGCGGCCACTGCCTGGAAACCCCGGCAGAACCGGCCGGCAGCAAGCTGTGTGACCGCGTGAAGCAGCGCAGCTACCCGGTGCTGGAAAAAAGCGGCGTGATTTTCGCCTGGCTGGGGCCGGAAGGCTCCACTCCGCCACCGCTGCCGGCCTTCGACTGCTTCAGCGCGCCGGCCACCCACAGCTTCGCCTTCAAGGGCCTGTGGAACGCCAACTGGCTGCAGGCCTTCGAGGTCGGCATCGACCCGGCGCACCCGTCCTTTTTGCACCGCTTCCTGCAGGACGAGGCGCTGGAAGACATCGGTGACAACGCGGCGGGCAAACAGTTCCGCAGCGCCAGCGCAGGCGCCATAGCCGGCGAGCAGTGGCCGATGACACGCATCATGCGGGAGTTCGCCCAGCCCGAGATCAGCGTGGACACCACGCCCTGGGGCATGCAGCTCACCACGCTGCGGCCCATGAATGAGAAGCTCACGCATGTGCGCGTGACCCACGCGATTTTCCCGGCGACTTTTGTGATCCCGCTGTCCGAGACCATGACCATCACGCAGATGCATGTGCCGGTGGACGACACCCACACCTACTGGTATTCCTTCTTCACCAGTTTTGCCGGACCGCTGGACAAGGAAAGCATGCGCGCCCAGCGCCAGCAGTTCATCTCGCTGCCCGATTACATCCCGAACGCCGGGCGCCACAACAACTGGGGCTTCAACGCCGAGGAGCAGCGCACCCAGACCTACCTGGGCATGGGCGAAGAAGACATCAATGTGCACGACCAGTGGGCGGTGGAAAGCATGGGTGCGATCCAGGACCGCACGCGTGAGCACCTGGGCACTTCGGACAAAGTGATCATGGCGAATCGGCGCGCCCTGCTCAAGGCGATTGCGACGGTGCAGCAAGGCGGCGTCGCGCCCGGCATTGCCGATGCCAGCCAGGCCGGGCTGATGCGCGGGCCGGACACGGTGGACGGCATCGCACCGGCCGGCGAATGGTCGACCTGGTGGCAGGAACAGGCAAGTGCCAAACAGGCCAATGCGCCGTGGGCATCATCGGTTCGGGCCGAGCCTGTCGAAGCCGCCGAATGAGCAGCTTCGCCGAACACTGCGGCATCCACGATGCCCCGCGGCAGCACGCGCTCGAGCAGACCCGGGCGCTGATCCAGGCCGGCGGCATCGAGCTGGTGCGTTTTGCCTGGTGCGACCTGCATGGCACGCTGCGCGGCAAGACACTCGTCGCTGCGGCGGCGGCCAAAGCCATGCTGGACGGTGTCGGGCTGGTCAGCACGCTATTGCTCAAGGACAGCTCCGACCGCACCGCCTTCAAGGTGTTCGAAACCGGCGGCGCAGCCGACCTCCCCGGATTTGAATTTGCGAGCAACCTGCTGCTGCTGGCCGACCCGGCGAGTTTCAAACACCTGCCGTGGACGCCGGCCACCGCCTGGGTCCAGGGCCAGCCCTGGATGCAGGACGGCAGCGCGGTCGAGCTGGACACGCGGCGCATCCTGCAGCGCGCGCTGGCGCGCCTGGCGGACGCCGGTTACGGCATGAAGTGCGGGCTGGAGATCGAGTTCCATATCTACCGCATCACCGGCGACGGCGCTGATGGCCAGCTGGATCCGGAGCAGGCCGCCTGGCCCGGGCTGCCACCCAAAATTGCAATGATCCACCCCGGCTACAACCTGCTGTCCGAGCAGTGGTTCGACATGGCCGAGGAGCCGCTGCGCATCGTCCAGCACACGGCGCAGGCGCTGGGTTTGCCGCTGCAGTCGCTGGAAATCGAACTCGGCCCCAGCCAGGTCGAAGCCGTGTTCGACGCCACCGACGCGCTGACCGCGGCCGACAACATGGTGCTGTTCCGCAGCGCGGTCAAGCAGGCGCTGCGCCGCGCCGGTTACCACGCCACCTTCATGTGCCGCCCGCCTTTTCCCAATATCATGTCCAGCGGCTGGCATCTGCACCAGTCGCTGGTGGACATCCACAGCGGCGCCAACCTGTTCCAGCGCGAGGCACCGGCGCCGGGCACGCAGCCGACCGACGCGCAGTACACGCTGTCGGCGCCGGGCGAACACTACCTGGCCGGCCTGCTCGAGCACGCGCGCGGCATGACGGCGTTCTGCACGCCGACCATCAACGGCTTCGGCCGCTTCCGCCCGAACGCGCTGGCGCCGCAGTCGGTGCTGTGGGGGCGTGACAACCGCGGCGCCATGCTGCGGGTGGTCGGGCAGCCGGGCGACGGCGCCACACGCATCGAAAACCGCATCGGCGAACCGGCGGCCAATCCCTATCTCTACCTGGCCTCGCAGATCCACGCGGGGCTGGACGGCATCACGCGCGAGCTGAAGGCGCCGGCGGCCACCGATGCACCGTACGGCGACACCGCGGTCAAGCTGCCCACCAGCCTCGGCGCGGCGCTGGACGCGCTGCAGGGCGACGCGGCGCTGGTTGCGGCCTTCGGCAGCAGCTTCATCAACTACTTCACGCGCATCAAGCAGTCGGAGATCAGCCGCCACGAACAGGCGGTGGACCGCGAGGACTGGCAGCGCCGCGAATATTTCAGCCGCATTTGAGTCGCAAGGCTTTCATGATCACTATCAATTTCATAGCTGCTCACGCAGATCCCATCAGCGTCAAAGGCAGAATTGGCCAAAGTCTGATGGAAGCGGCCGTGGCCGCCTGTGTGGACGGCATTGCCGCCGATTGCGGCGGCATGCTGACATGCGCCACCTGCCATGTGATGGTGGCCGCGCCGTTTGTTGCGCTGCTGCCACCCGCCGACGGCGAGGAACGCGCCATGCTGGCCTTCACCGCGACGCCGGCCACGCCGGCCAGCCGGCTGAGTTGCCAGATCATGCTGAACGAGGCGCTGGACGGTTTGACGGTAGAGTTACCAGCCAGCCAGTATTGATGGCGTCAACCACAAGCAAGGACACCCATGATTCTCGAACTCGCCGACATCCGCATCGCTCCCGGCCAGCAGGCCGCTTTTGACGAGGCCATCCAGCACGGCCTCGCCACCGTGATCAGCGGCGCCAAAGGTTTCCAGGGCTTCAAGGTCAACAAGGGCATTGAAAACCCGGAACGCTACATCCTGCAGATCTTCTGGGAAAAACTGGAAGACCATACCGTGGGTTTCCGCGAATCACCGGCCTTTGCCGACTGGCGTGCCATCGTCGGCCCGTTTTTCGCGGCGCCGCCGGTGGTCGAGCACTTCACGCTGCTGGCCAAATCGGCCTGAGGACAAGCCAGGGTTCAGGCCATGTCTTCGTGGCCGGCAATCAGCTTGCCCAGCAGTGCGCCGAACTGCTTGCGTTCGGCGGCGCTGAGCGGGCCCAGCAGGCGCGTCTGGACCTTGCTGACGGCACGCTTCATCTGTAACGCCACTTTCTGGCCTTCCGGCGTGACCCACAGCAGCTTGCGCCGCCTGTCGGCCGGATCAGCCTCGCGCCGCACCCAGCCCTTGGCCTCCAGCCGCCCGATTACCGAGCCCGAGGTGGCGGCATCAAACGCCACCCGGCCGGCCAGGGTGATCTGGTCCTCACCCGGGTCGTCCATCAGGGCGTTCAGGATGGCGAACTGCACCGGCGTGACGTCGAAACCGGCGGTCTCTTCCATGAAGAGCGCAATCGACAACTGGTGGGCACGCCGGATCTGGTGCCCGGGCGCTTCGCCGAAGTTAAAACTGGATGCCATGGGCAGAGTTTAAGGGAGCGCTGAACAGGTCCCCGCGGAACTGCGGCTGCCGGATCGGGACGCGGTGCAAGCCGGAGGGTGCAGGCCATGGCGGGTGAGGGGCCCGGCCCTCCAGGCGGCCGACCGCCCGAGCCCGGCGGATCGCGCGCCGCAGCCGGCCTGCCCGGCGCTCCCCGGCTCAGGGTATGTACCATGCGTCTCAATAGTAAGTATACTTATCATCAAGCTTCAGATCACTCCCACAGTCCTCTCACGTGACATCCCCCCTTCCCATCCTCATCGCCGGCGGCGGCATAGGCGGCCTGGCCACCGCACTGGTGCTCGCGCGTGACGGCCACCCGGTGACCGTGCTGGAGCAGGCAGCCAGCTTCGGCGAGATCGGCGCCGGCATCCAGCTCGGCCCCAACATCTTCCGCATGTTCGCCTGGCTGGGCCTGACCGACGTGGTCAGCAAGGTGTCCTTCTTCCCGCCAGGCCTGGGCATGAACGATGTCTGCACCGGTGAAAAAATCGTCCGCGTTCCGCTGGGCGACGTCGCGCGCGCCACCTATGGCTTTCCGTATGGCGTGATCTACCGGGCCGATTTGCACCAGGTGTTTCTCGACGCCTGTGCAGCCCAGGAGAACGTGACCCTGCGCACCAGCGCGAAGCTCGAGTCCTTTGCCCAGTCCGGCAACAGCGTCCAGGTCCACCTCAGTGGCGGCGAAGTGGTCGAGGGCGCGGCCCTGATAGGCGCCGACGGCATCTGGAGCAAGGTGCGCGAGGCCGTGGTGGGCGACGGCAAGCCCCGGGTGTCCGGCCACATCGCCTACCGTGCCGTGCTCAAACGGGAGGACGTGCCGGCGCATTTGTGGAGCGACGACGTCCTGCTCTGGGGCGGCGAAAAAACCCACCTGGTGCACTACCCGCTGCGCCGCGGCGAGCTGTTCAACCTGGTGGCGGTGTTTCACAGCAACAAGTACGACGAAGGCTGGAACACCTTCGGCGACACGGCCGAGTTGACCGAGCGATTTTCCAGGGCCTGCCCGCAGGTGCAGGAGTTGCTGGGGAAAATCGAGACCTGGAAGATGTGGGTGCTGTGCGACCGGGAGCCTGTGAAGAACTGGACCGACCGGCGCGTCACGCTGCTGGGCGATGCCGCCCACCCCATGCTGCAGTACCTGGCGCAGGGCGCGGGCCAGGCGATCGAGGATGCGGTGGTCTTGCGCGAGGCGCTGCGCTCCACGCACGGCGATGTAGCGCCCGCCTTCCAGAAATATCAGCAAGCGCGTTACTTGCGCACCGGGCGGGTGCAATTGACCGCCCGCTTTTACGGCGATATCTACCATGCGGCGGGCGTGCAGCGCGAGCTGCGTAACCAGTTGTTTCAGAGTGGAAAAGAAAGCGCCGGTTTTGCAGGTTTGCAGTGGATGTACGACGGGATCGAGCCCTCAAAGCTGTTCAAATAGAGCCCTTTCAAAACTGGAGGATCGCATGAATTTGTCCAAACGCACTACGCTTTTGATAGCGGCACTCGCTCTGCCAATGCTGGCTGCAGCCCAGAATGCCCCCAAAAAACCAGCGGCCAAAGAGGCCGCTTCCGCAGCCGCCGCCTGGCCGACGCGTCCGGTGAAACTGCTGGTGGGCTTCCCCGGCGGCTCCACACCTGACATGGCTGCACGCACGCTGGCCGAGCCGCTGTCGCGCGCCCTGGGCCAACCGGTCATCGTCGAAAACCGGCCCGGCGCCTCGGGCAACATCGCTGCCGATCTGGCCGCCAAGGCGACGGACGACCACACGCTGGCCGTCGTGATCAACGGCAACCTGACCTCGGCCAAGATGTTGTACAGCAAGCTGCCTTACGACCCGGCGAAAGATTTCACGCCCATCTCCCTGCTGACCACCGCACCGCTGGTGCTGGTGGCACCGATGAACCAGCCCTCGGGCAGCGCCTTCTTCCTGGCGGCACGCAACGGCGGCGACAAATGGAATTACGGCTCGGTCGGCAACGGCTCGGTCGGGCATCTGGGCATGGAACTGCTCAAGTCCACCGCCGGCAACCTCGCCGCCGTGCATGTGCCTTACCAGGGCAACCCGCAAGTGGTCACCGCGCTGCTGGGCGGCCAGATCCAGATGGCGCTGGTGCCCCCTGGCATTGCGCTGCCGCAGATCAAGGCCGGCAAACTCAAGGCCATCGGCCTGACCAGCGGACGCAGTGCCCTGGCCTCGGAGATTCCGTCGCTGGCCGATGCTGAAGTGCGCAACTTCAACCTCGAAGTCTGGACTGCACTGGTCGGCCCGGCCAAATTATCCAAGGCCGCACAGACTCGCCTGGCCCAGGAAGTGCCGCGCATCATCCGCGACAACGACACCCGCCAGAAACTGTTCAACCAGGGCTGGCAGGCCGTGGGCACCTCGCCCGAAGGCCTGACCAGCCGCATCCGCAATGAAACCGCCATCATGGGCGGCATCATCGCGGTGCGCGGAATAAAAATTGAATGAACTTCCCCCACCTTGCAGGCCGCCGCTCGCCAGAGGCTTCGCTTCCGGTGCCTGCGGCCCCTGCTTGAATTGAGACCAGCGCCTTGCCTGCCTTGTCCAGCCTGAACGCCATCACCGAGCCGGCCCGCACGCTGCCGGTGTACGGCGAATTCGATGTCGTCGTGATCGGCGGCGGACCGGCCGGGCTCGCGGCCAGCGTGAGTGCAGCCAGGCGCGGCGCACGCACGCTGCTGGTGGAGCGTTATGGTTTTCTGGGCGGCATGGGCACGGCAGGTGGTGTCACCAACTTTGCCGGCCTGTATGGCCGCAGGAACGGCGAGATGCAGCAGCTGGTGCATGGCGTGGTCGACGACCTGCTGGAACGCATAGCTGCGCTGGGCGGGCTGAACCAGCCGCAAGACGGCATGCTGGGCCGCATTCGCGTGCGCTCCTACGATGTGTCGGCCTACAAGTGCGCCGCCGACCAGTTGCTGCTGTCGGCCGGCGTGCAACTGCTGTTTCATGCCTGGGCAGCGGCCGTGGTGATGGACGGTTCGTCGATTGCTGCACTGGTGGTGGAGACCAAGTCCGGCCGCCAGGCGATTCGCGCCCAGCGTTTCATTGACTGTTCCGGCGACGCTGACGTGGCGCATTTTGCCGGTGTGCCCTTCGAACTGGGTGACGGCCATGGCAGCGCCCTGTTCCCGACCACCATGTTCCGCGTCGGCCATGTCGACGCCCCGCGCGCGCTGGCCGCGGTGGGCGAGTTCAGCGCCATCAACACCCTGATGGAAGAGAGCGAGTCGCGCGCGCCCGGCCGCTACAAATTTCCGCGCAAGGGCGCGATCCTGCGGCCCAACAAGAATCCGGCCGAATGGCGTGCCAATGTCACACAAATACGCAACGCGGCCGGCCTGGCCATGGACGCCACCGATGCACGCCAGCTCAGCGAGGGCGAACTCGAAGGCCGCCGCCAGATCTCGGAATACTTCCGCTTCCTGAAAAACGAGGTGCCCGGTTTTGAGCAGTCGGCGATTGTCGACATCGCGCCCCAGGTGGGCATCCGCGAGACGCGGCGCGTGCTCGGTGACTATGCCCTCACCGGCGAGGACATCCTGTCGTCCGCGCGTTTTGACGACGTCATCGGCATCAATGCCTGGCCCATGGAAATGCACGTGGACGGCGCCATCAGCTGGGGCTTTCCGCGCGATGAACAACGCGCCTACAACGACCTGCCCTGGCGCATGCTGACCAACAGCGCCGTGTCCAACCTGCTAGTCGCCGGGCGCTGTGCGTCCATGACCCATGAAGGCCAGTCGGCCGCACGCGCCAGCGGTGGCTGTTTTGTGATGGGCCAGGCGGCGGGCACGGCCGCTGCCATGCTGGCGACCGGCCAGGCTTTCCCCGATATCGACATCGCCTTGCTGCAGCAGCAACTGTTGCAGGACGGCGTTTTCCTGGACCGCTGAACCCACGGAGACTCCCATGGACATGACCCCACCTCCCGGCAGTGCACGCAAGGCGTTTTACGACGCCATCCGCGCGCAGCACCTGACCCCGCTGTGGGAAGTGCTGCATGCGCTGGTGCCGCAGCAGCCTGCCACACCGTGTCTGCCGGCTTTCTGGGCCTATGAGACGGTGCGCCCTTACCTGATGGAGGCCGGCCGGCTGATCACCGCCGAGGAAGCCGTGCGCCGCGTGCTGATCCTGGAGAACCCCGGGCTGCAGGGGCAATCGGCCATCACCCAGTCGCTGTATGCCGGCCTGCAGCTGATTCTTCCCGGCGAGGTGGCCCCCAGCCACCGTCACACCCAGAGCGCGCTGCGTTTTGTGGTCGAGGGCAAAGGCGCCTACACCGCCGTCGATGGCGAGCGCGCCACCATGGCGCCGGGCGACTTCATCATCACACCGAGCTGGACCTGGCACGACCATGGCCACGAGGCCCCGCTGGACAGTGCCGGGCCGGTGGTCTGGCTCGACGGCCTGGACATTCCCATGCTGCGGTTTTTTGATGCGGGCTTCGCGGAAAACCACAGCGAGCGCTCGCAACCGGTAACCAAAGCCGAAGGCACCAGCTACCAGCGCTACGGCGCCAACATGCTGCCGGTTCGTTACGACGCGCCGTTCGGCCAGACCTCGCCGATCTTCAGCTACCCCTACGCGCGCACCCGCGAGGCGCTGCACACGCTGGAGCGCCAGGCGCCGGTGGACGACTGGGACGGCATCAAGCTGCGCTACGTGAACCCGGCCACCGGCGGCTCGCCCATGCCGACCATGGCCACCTTCATGCAGCGCCTGCCGGCCGGTTTCGAGGGCAAGCCCTGGCGCCAGACCGACGGCGCCGTTTTCAGCGTGGTCGAGGGGCACGGCAGCGTGAGCATCTCGCACGGCGACGGACAGCAGGTGTTCGACTTCGGCCCGCGTGACCATTTTGTGATTCCATCCTGGCACGCGGCCAGCCTGCGCTCGGCGCCCGGCTGCGTGCTGTTCAGTTTTTCAGACCGCCCGGTGCATCAGGCCCTGGGCATACACAGAGAAGAGAGGTTGTCATGAGCTTTGTATTTACCCCGCCGCCGCTGGTGTCGGTCCCCGTGGTGGGCACCCAGGACCGTTTTCCGGTACACCGCGTGTACTGCGTGGGCCGCAACTACGAGGAGCACGCCAAGGAGATGGGCTTCACCGGCCGCGAGCCGCCGTTTTTCTTCCTGAAGCCGGCAGATGCGGTGGTGGTCGTCGAAGCCGGCCAGACCGGTGTGATTCCCTACCCGTCCCTGACCAGCAACCTGCACCACGAGATCGAACTGGTGGCAGCCATAGGCACCGGCGGCAAGAACATCAAGGCCGCCGACGCACTCAAGCACATCTTCGGTTATGCGGTCGGCCTCGACATGACGCGCCGCGACCTGCAGGGAGAGATGAAAAAGCAGGGCCGCCCCTGGTGCATCGGCAAGGCCTACGACCACTCGGCGCCTATCGGGCCGATTACACCGGCCGACAAGGCCGGTGATGTGGCCAATGCCGAGATCTGGCTGCAGGTCAACGGCAAGGACCGCCAGCGCAGCACCGTCAGCAAGCTGATCTGGAACCTGGCAGAAACCATCGAACACCTGTCCGTGGCCTGGGAGCTGCAGCCCGGCGACCTGATCTACACGGGCACGCCCGAAGGTGTGGCCGCTGTCGTGTCGGGCGACACCATGGTCGGCGAGGTGAAAGGCCTGGGCACCTTGACGGTGAAGGTGGCGTAAAGCCTGTGCGGGTGGCGCCCTGCAGGCACGCAGGGTGTGTAAAGCCCCTGCCCGAGTCCCCTTCATCAGGGCAAGCACGGGTTCTCAAGCTGCCCTTCTTCCATTAATTTCAGGAAACACTTACCGGAGACCTTTCATGATTCAACGACGTACCCTTCTCAAAACCGGCGCGGCCGCAGCGCTGGGCGCACCGGCCCTGTCAGGCCTGGCGCAGCAGGCTGTGACCCTGAAGTTTCACACCTTCATGTCGCCGGCATCCAATGTCTGGCTGGGCATGCACAAGCCCTGGATGGACAAGATCGAGAAGGAATCCGGCGGCCGCATCAAGTTCGAGGCCTACCCCGCCATGCAGCTCGGCGGCACGCCGGTGCAGCTTTACGACCAGGCCAGGGACGGTGTGGTTGACGTGGTGTGGACCCTGCCGGGCAACACCGCCGGGCGTTTCCCGCGCATCGAGGCCTTCGAGCTGCCATTCATGATGTCCAATGCCGAGGCGACCTCCAAGGCTTACTGGGAATACGTGCAGACCATGGCGCCGGACGAGTTCAAGGACACACAGGTCCTGGCCCTTCACGTGCACGGCCCGGGGGTCATCCACACCATGGACAAACCGGTCCGCTCGATCGCCGACATGCGTGGCCAGAAAATGCGCGCACCCACTCGCCAGGTGACCAAGTTGATGGGCATCCTCGGGGCCACCCCCGTCGGCATGCCCCTGCCCGCCATCACCGATGCGCTGAGCAAGGGCACCATCACCGGCTGCGTGATTCCCTGGGAAGTGGTGCCTTCTGTAAAGGTCAATGAACTCACCAAGTTCCACGCCGAATTTGATCCGGCGGGAGGCAGCCTGTACACCACCACCTTTGTCATGGCGATGAACAAGGCCAAGTACAACTCGCTCGCGCCCGACCTGAAAAAAGTCATCGACAACAACTCCGGCATGGCCACCTCTGCCTGGCTCGGCAAGGTCCAGCAGGGCAACGACGCCAGCGGCCGCAAGACGGCCAGCGACCGCGGCAACACGATTTACACCGTCAGCCCGGTCGAAGCGCAGGAATTCCGCCGCAAGTCGCGCACGGTAGAAGTCGAATGGGTCGAAGACATGAACAAGCGCGGCTTCGATGGCAAGAAGCTGCTGGAGACGGCACGCAGCCTGATCGAAAAACACACCAAAACCACCAAAGCCTGATCCGGGCCGCCGTGAAACAAAGGGCTCCGCAAGGAGCCTTTTTTTGGGAAGCGCTGAATAAGTCCTTGCGGATGGACGGCAGCCGGATCGGGATGGGCTGCAAGGCGGATTTCGCAGGCAATAGCCGGCTCGGCAAGAAAGCCAACGCAGCAGACCGCCCGAGTCCGGCTGATCGCACGCCGCAGGAGGGCTTGTTCAGCGCTTCCCCAGTTCAATTTACACTTGACCGCATGTACCGAAGCCCGATCAAACATTGCAAAAACTGCGGCAACGCCGTGGTGTATCGGGTACCCGACGACGGGGACGTGAAGGAGCGCGCCGTCTGCCCGGCCTGCAGCACCATCCACTACGAGAACCCGCTCAACGTGGTCGGCACCGTGCCCCACTGGGGCGATCGTGTGCTGCTGTGCAAACGCAATATCGAACCCCGCTGGGGCAAGTGGACATTGCCTGCCGGCTTCATGGAACTGAACGAAACCACCGCCCAGGGCGCAGCACGGGAGACCGATGAGGAAGCCGGTGCGCAGTTTGAAATGGAGCCGCTGTTCAGCATGCTCAATGTCGAACGCGTCGGGCAGGTGCACCTGTTTTACCGGGCCAGGCTGCTCAGCGACCAGTTCAGGCCCGGGCATGAAACGATTGAAGCGCGCCTGTTCACCGAGGCAGAAATTCCATGGGAAGAAATCGCCTTCAAGACAGTGAAGACCACGCTGGAGTGTTACTTTGCCGACAGGCGCAAGGGCAGCTACGGCATCCATGTGCTGGACATCAGCTAGCGCCTGCAGGTTCGCACACCACGCGGCATACGTGCCTTAAACTTCGCTGTCGGCGCCGCCCCGCGCGGCCGTCTTTTCTTCCTCCCCCCGTTCCTTTCACACTCCCCGGAATTTCATGTTCAAAAGCGCGTCCTTTTTCCGCATCGCCGATGACTTTATCCTCCCGCCCCTCGAAGCGCTCGAGGAAGCCCTGCAGGCCGCACGCTTTCTGCCCTGTGCCGCCACCCAGGCCGAGTCCAGTGGATGGGTCGCCCCGCGCGGCAACAAAAGCACCGCGCTGGCGGAAAACGTCAACCGCCAGATCATTGTTCGCCTGTGCACCGAGCGGCGCCCGGTGCCCGCTTCTGCGATCAAGGCGGCGGTCGAGGAGCGCATCGAAAAATACAAGCAGGAGACCGGCCGCGAACGTGTGGGCGCCAAGATCAAGAAGGAGTTCAGGGAAGAAGCGCTGGTGGACCTGATGCCGCGCGCCTTCACCAAACAATCGTCCACCACTTTGTGGCTGGATCCCGTCAACAAATTTATCGTGGTGGATTCCGGCAGCCTGACCGGCGCCGACAAGGTGGTGAGTTTCCTGGTCGAAGCCCTCTCCGGCATTCCCGGTGCCGCGGGCCTGAAAGCCCAGCCCGTGCAAACCACCCAGTCGGCCGCTGTGTCCATGGCGCACTGGTTGTCCAGCCGCGAGGCCCCGGTCGGCTTCACGGTGGACCGCGATTGCGAACTCAAGATGCCCGACGACGAAAAGTCGACGGTTCGTTATTCGCGCCACACGCTGGAAATCGACGAAGTGGCAGACCACATCGCGGCTGGCAAGGTGCCGACCCAACTGGCCATGACCTGGAACGACCGCGTCTCTTTTGTGCTGAGCGATGCCGGGCAGATCAAAAAGCTCAAGCTGCTCGACGTGGTGCTCGACGGCATCGGCGACAAGGGCAAGGACGACGACGGTTTCGATACCGATGCAGCCATCCTGACCGGTGAACTGTCGGCCATGATCCCGGACATTCTCGAGGCGCTGGGGGGTGAGCTGAACACTGAAACAGCCCCAAAACGCCCAACGCCAGAGCTGGCCGGCGCGGCATAAAGCGTTGAGAAATCCCGCAGCACGGCCATGAAATAAGCCGGACAAAGGATGCCGCCGTTTTTCAACGCGGCTGTGCAGCAAAGCAGAAAACTTCCGCGCTGTGCAGTTCCTCAGGGAGCCCGCACACTCCCTCAGCCAGACGCCAGCTTACCCGGACCTAGGCGGCGAGTCGTTCCATTTCAGACACGGCATTGGACAAGGCGGCATGCATGGGCGCCTGGCGATGGGCAAAGATGTCTGCCAGCGCGCGGTAGTACCAGAGCGTGCCTTCCTTCTTTGCGGTGAAGCGGTCAAACACGGAAGGCCCGACAGTGAGCAGGTCACCCAGGATGGCGCGCGCGTTGTGAAGCTTGTCCGACCCCGACACCAGCAAGACATCGGCGTCCGCTTCCGCAAGGTGAGCCAGATAAGCCTTCTTCCGCTCAGCCCAGGGGGCCTTCTCACCGGCAGCGTCGGGTACACCGTCCGTGCATCCCTCGACCAGGGCCAGAACACGGCGGCCGAACCGTTCCTCGATCACCGGGGCGAACTGCGGCCCGCCGTCTTCCAGAACATCATGCAAGAGCGCGGCAATGGCCTGATCCTCATCAGCCCCGAAGTCCAGGGCGAGGGAGGCAACCCCCATGGGATGCGCCACATAGGGAACCCGCGTGCCCTTGCGCACCTGCTTGTCGTGCGCCTCGACAGCCAACGCGAGGGCCTGAGAAATTCTTTCGGTCAGCATGGAGTTCCTCGACAGTGTGGTTCTGAATCGATTTGACCATGAAGTACCAACCTGTCCGAAAAAGTCACGCTTCGTACAGGATGTGAGCTGCACGAGGGGTCAATCCGGCAGCTCGCACGGTGGGGGAAAAACCGTCGGCCGGGAGGCAGAAAAACAAAAGGGTTAGCCAGTACTTACCGGCTAACCCTTGCTGTGAAAACTCTCTAAAGATGGTCCGCAACCCGTATGGATACCAGACCGTCAAAATTTCGAAATCAATTTTTTCCCCGATTTGTTCCCCGGTTTTGCCTTTGATACCCCCGGATCATTCGCTGATTTTTTGATTCCTGTTCAAACAGGGGTTTATTCGAACCTGACGCTGAAAACCGCCCGCTCTTCAGCCGGGGTGCTTTCGTGTTGCGCAAAATAGTTCTCGTCCATATGGGTTATCTCGTGCCCCAGATCGCGTACGTAGGAGAGGAGTTCCTCGCGTTTCTCAGACCACCAGTCGTCCCGCCAGGCCTCGAATATCAGCGGCGGAAAGTTCGACTCGCGCAGCGTTTCCAGGGCGCCCTGCAACACCTCGAGTTCGGCGCCTTCAACATCCACCTTGACGAGGAAAACATCCTCGAGCGCATACGAGTCCAGCGTACGCATCTGGACTTCTTCTGTTTCGCCCGAGTCCCTCATTCTCGTCGCGGACACTGAGCGGTAGATTTCCTCTTGCGCGGAAAACGCTCCAAAGTTGCCATCGCTCGCGTAGTCGGGAAGTGCGATACGCAAACGCTCCGGGTGGCCCGGCGCGCCCAGAGCTACGTGATGGACATGCCCCGATGCGATGCCATTCAATGCAAAGTTGCCGGCAAGCAATTGGCTCACGATCCGCTGGGCGTCAAAAGCATGCACCTCGCAGCCTGTCGCTCGGGCAATGGGAATGCAAAACGTGCCCATATTCGCGCCAATGTCGATCAGCATGCCGCCGCCCCGCAGGCGATACACCATGGACGCAATTTTGGCCAGATGCGGTTCGAAGGCACCTTCGGTGCGCAGCTCCTGACCAATGCCCACATCCGTGCAAAAGGTCATATATCTTCCTGACGCCACATCCAGGATGTCAATCTTCGGCAATTTCATCACTCAGCCTTTTGAATAGCGCAGAGGGAAGGATCCGGAACTCATCACCCTCACGTTCTGACGCGGTAGAGCATATGACATAAAGCTGTATTTTTTTGACGGCGGCACTGCTATCTTCTGGTCAATCGCTTTTTAAGGCGACTGGACCTTGATTTCCCAATGAAAAAGGCCTCTAAGTATCGCTACCTAGAGGCCTCTATCATTCAATTTGGTCGGTGTGAAAGGATTCGAACCTTCGACCCCTTGCACCCCATGCAAGTGCGCTACCAGGCTGCGCCACACACCGTCTCGAGCCTCAAATTATAACGTGCTTCGCCAGGCCTTCAGTAGGTGGAACTCAGCAGATCACGGATTTCAAACAATTCCCGGCGGACCAGTTGCAGCCGCTGCTGCGCCGCGCTGCTGTCAGGCAAATGGGCGATGTCCATCACGCTGTCCATGGCGCTGTCCTCGAAATCTGCCGAATCGCCGAAGTCGTCCAGGATCGAGTCGCCGCCCTCCATCACATCCACACCTTCGAGCATGACTTCGCCGTTGCGGCGCTTGTCGCGCTCGGTTTGCACAATTTCTTGGAGCTTGTTGCGCGCGCCGCTGATGGTAAAGCCCTGGTCGTAGAGCAAATCCCGTATCCTGCGGATCATCAGCACCTCATGGTGCTGGTAGTAGCGCCGGTTGCCACGCCTCTTCATCGGGCGCAACTGCGTGAACTCTTGCTCCCAATAACGGAGCACGTGAGGTTTGACGCCACACAAATCGCTGACTTCGCCGATGGTGAAGTAACGTTTGGCGGGAATGGGGGGGAGAGTTTTCTCCAATTAAATCAATGCGCTAAGCGGTAAAGCTACAAATCTACTCTAAGTCCAAACTTAGTGCAAATAGTTACAAACAAATCGCCGAGATGTGTTGTTTAGGACACATGCCGGAGGTCCCGGCATGGACAGGGAATGTCAGGTCCGGCAGGCTTTCTACAGGCCAGACAAGCTGCAGTGCTTACTCGCCCGGCACCATCAGGGCATCGCCCGCACCGGCGGGCTGGCCCTGGATATGTTCCTTGAGCTTGTGGCTGGCATGGAAGGTGACGACACGGCGTGCCCGGATGGGGATGGATTCCCCGGTGCGGGGGTTGCGCCCGGGTCGCGGCGCCTTGGTGCGGATCTGGAAATTGCCGAAGCCGGAAATTTTCACATCGTTGCCGTCGACCAGACTGTCGGAAATCAGGTCAAAAAACGCGTCGATCATGTCCTTGGATTCGCGCTTGTTCAACCCGATTTGTTCAAACAGCAACTCGGCGAGATGAGCTTTGGTGAGCGCGGGGCTTTCAAGACTTTCAACGGAAAATTCCACGCTACGCTCCTCGCTGATAACTGTTGTTGTTGAAAACCTCAGGCACGCAAACGCGCCTGCACCCGGGCCTGGAGACTGGACAACACGGCCTGGGTGACCGCCTCGATTTGTTCCTCGGTCAGTGTAGCGTCGCCGCCGCCAAGGACCAAGCGCACCGCGAGGCTTTTTTCGCCGGCTTGCATGGCGGTGTTGCCTTGTTGCGGACGGTAGACATCAAACAGCGTGGCCGACTTCAGCAGGCCGGCGGTGCCGGCGCCATGGATGGCCGCCATCAGGGCGGCGTGTGTCACCGCTTCGTCCACGATCACCGCGATATCGCGTTCGACCGGCTGCAGCTTGCTCACCGGCTGGAACACGGGAACCGGACGTTGCAACAGGGCATCGAGATCGAGTTCGAAGAGCATGGGCGCCTGCGCCAGTTCATAGGCCTGGCGCCACTGCGGGTGCAACTCGCCAATGAAGCCGATGTCCCGCCCGTCAATGCTCACGCCGGCACAGCGCCCAGGGTGCATGGCCGGATGGCTGGCCGGCGTGAACACCGGCTGCAGCGGCGCCAGCAGCGCCTGCACGTCGCCCTTGAGGTCGAAAAAGTCCACGCCCTTGTCGGACAGGCTCCATTGCAGACTCTCGCGCGGGCCATACGCCAGGCCCGCCACCCGCATCGGCTGGTCGAAGCCGGCCACCGTGGTGTCGGTATTCCGGCTGGACGGGTCGCGCAAGAACACACGCCCCAGTTCGAACACGTTGATACGCGCGGCCTTGCGGTCCAGGTTGAATTTCAGCACCTGCAGCAGCGAGCCCAGCAGCGACGAACGCATCACGCTCATCTGGCTGGCAATCGGGTTCAGCAGCTTGATCGGGTTGGGGTTGCCGGCGAGTTCATGCTCCCAGCGTTCCTCGACAAAGCTGAAGTTGATGGTTTCCTGGTAGCCCAGGCCGGCCAGCGCGCGGCGCACGGCAAATGCGCTGCGCTGCGCCTCCGGGCGCACACGCGCGGTGATGGGCGCCAGCGGCGGTGTGGCCGGCAACTGCTGGTAGCCGACCAGGCGCACCACTTCCTCGATCAGGTCTTCCTCGATCTGCAGGTCGAAGCGGTAGCTCGGTGGCGTGACCGTCAGCGTGCCCTCGCCCTCCGTCACCGTCAGGCCGAGGCGCCGCAGCGCGTCAGCGCACTGCGCCTGCGTCAAGGGCATGCCGATGACCTTGACGGCGCGCGCCACCCGCAAGCTCACGGGGGCGGCCACAGGCATGTTGACGCGCACATCGTCCACCGGTCCGCAGACCGTGTCCGGCGTGCCGCAAATTTCGAGAATCAGTTGCGTGATGCGCTCGATGTGCTCGACCGTCTGGCCGGGATCCACACCGCGCTCGAAGCGATGCCCGGCATCGGTCGAAAAGTTGTAGCGGCGCGAACGCCCGGCAATCGCCTTGGGCCACCAGAAGGCGGCCTCAACATAGATGTTTTCCGTCGCGTCCGACACGGCGGTGGCATCGCCGCCCATGATGCCGGCCAGGGACTCGACCTGCTGTGCGTCGGCAATCACGCCGACCTTTTCATCGACCGTCACGGTGTTGCCGTTGAGCAGCTTGAGCGATTCGCCCGCCTTGCCCCAGCGCACATCCAGGCCGCCGTGAATCTTGTCGAGGTCGAAAATGTGCGAGGGCCGGCCCAGCTCGAACATCACGTAGTTCGAAATATCCACCAGCGCGGTGACGCTGCGCTGGCCGCAACGCGCCAGCCGGTCCACCATCCAGGACGGCGTGGCGGCTTTTGTATTGACCTTGCGCACGATGCGGCCGGAAAAGCGGCCGCACAGGTCCGGCGCGCTGATGGCCACGGCCAGCTTGTCCGTGCCCGCCACCGTGGCCGGCGGGAACGCCGGTGTTTTGAGTGGCGCACCGGTCAGCGCGGCCACCTCACGGGCAACGCCATACACACTCAGGCAATGCGCGAGATTGGGCGTGAGCTTGAGGGTGAACAGCGTGTCATCGAGATTCAGGTGAACACGGATGTCCTGGCCAAGCGGCGCATCGGCAGCGAGTTCCAGCAGGCCGGCATGGTCTTCGGACAGCTTGAGCTCACGCGCAGAGCACAACATGCCCTGGCTCTCCACACCACGCAGCTTGCCGACCTTGATCAGGAAAGGCTTGCCGTCGTCACCCGGCGGCAGTTCTGCGCCCACCAGCGCGCACGGCACCTTGATGCCAACACGCGCGTTCGGTGCGCCGCAAACGATGTTGAGCAGGGCGCCCTGCCCCACATCCACCTGGCAGACACGCAGGCGGTCAGCATCGGGGTGCTGCACCGCTTCGCGGATTTCGCCGACGACAATTTTGCTGAACGGCGGTGCCACCGGTTTGAGGTCTTCGACCTCAAGACCGGCCATGGTCAGGGTCTCGGCCAGGGCCTCGGTACTCAGCGGAGGGTTGCAGAATTCGCGCAACCAGGATTCGGGGAATTGCATGTTGGGATCAAGCCTGGTGGGTTACTGGAACTGCGACAGAAAACGCAGGTCGCCGTCGAAGAACAGCCGCAAGTCATTGACGCCATACCGCAGCATGGTCAGCCGGTCCGGCCCCATGCCGAAGGCAAAACCGATGTAGTGCTCGGGGTCCAGCCCCATGTTGCGCACCACGTTCGGGTGCACCTGGCCGGAGCCGGCCACTTCCAGCCAGCGGCCGGCCAGCGGCCCGGTCTGGAACTGGATATCGATCTCGGCGCTGGGTTCGGTGAACGGAAAAAAGCTGGGCCGGAAACGCAGCACCAGGTCGTCGCTTTCGAAAAAGCTCCGGCAGAAGTCGGTGAACACCACCTTCAGGTCCTTGAAACTCACGTTCTCGCCTATCCACAGGCCTTCGCACTGGTGGAACATCGGCGAATGGGTGGCATCGCTGTCGACGCGGTAGGTGCGCCCCGGCGCAATAACGCGGATCTCCGGCATCACGCCACCGCCGTCAATCAACGCGCGGTGCTTCTTGACATGTTGCACCGCATAGCGGATCTGCATCGGGCTGGTGTGGGTGCGCAGCAGGTTGGGGGCGGTCTCGGTACCGCCCTCGACATAAAAAGTGTCGTGCATGGAACGCGCCGGGTGGTCTTCGGGCGTGTTCAGTGCGGTGAAGTTGAACCAGTCGGTCTCGATCTCGGGACCCTGCGCCACGTCGAAGCCCATGGAGCCGAAGATCGCCTCGATGCGCTCCAGTGTCAGCGACACCGGATGCAGGCCGCCCTGGGGCCGCTGGCGGCCCGGCAGGCTCACATCCAGCGCCTCGGCCTTGAGCTGGAGCTGGAGCTCGGCGTCGGCCAGCGCCTGGCGGCGCGCAGTCAGCGCAGCCTCGATGGCCTGCTTGGCGAGGTTGATGGCGGCGCCGCGGGATTTCTTTTCATCCACCGGCAAGGCCGCCAGGCCTTTCATCAGCTCGGTGATGCGCCCGGCCTTGCCCAGGAACTGGGCTTTCGCGTTTTCCAGGTCGGCGGGAGTGACGGCTTGCGCAAAACCGGCTTGGGCCGAATCCACCAGGGCATCGAGTTCGTTCATAAATTTCTTGTCAGTAGCAGGCCCACCGGCCTGCGGCTTTTGCACGCAACCCGGTCAAAGAAAAAGGGCCAGAGCCTTTTCAAGCTCCAGCCCCCGTCTTTTGTGCGTATCCAGCTATCAAATCAATAGCTGGCTACCCCTCAAAATCAAGCAGCCAGCTTGGCCTTGACCTGTTCCACAATCGCGCCGAAAGCGGCGCTGTCATGAATCGCCATGTCCGAGAGCACCTTGCGGTCGATCTCGATGCCGGCTTTTTTCAGGCCGTTGGCGAACTGGCTGTAGGTCATGCCGAACGAACGGCTGGCGGCGTTGATACGCGCAATCCAGAGGCGACGGAACACGCGCTTTTTGGTGCGGCGGTCACGGTAGGCATATTGCCCGGCCTTCATCACCGCTTCTTTGGCGACCCGGAAGACATTGCCGCGGCGGCCGCGGAAACCTTTTGCAAGGGCGAGAACTTTTTTGTGGCGGGCGCGAGCCGTTACACCACGTTTGACGCGAGGCATGTGAGTACTCCTTGTTCGTCGTTAATTAAATGCCCATGCCCGGCAGCATTTGCGCCATGTGACCCATGTTGGTCTCATGAACTGCAACTGCACCACGCAGGTGACGTTTGTTTTTGGTGGTCTTCTTGGTCAGGATGTGACGCTTGAAGGCTTGACCGCGCTTGACGGTGCCACCAGGACGAACGCGGAAACGCTTTTTGGCGCCGCTTTTGGTCTTCATTTTGGGCATTGAATGCTCCTTTTCATTTGTGCTCGTGAGGCGCTGCGAACCTTTACGCAGACTTGATGGCCCCGAGCCACTTGTGTGGCGAGTTGTTAGCTCTCCACTGGTTGTGGCGACTTTCACATCACCACCTTTGGAAAGCAGTGTGACCTGCCTCCGCGGGACATGCTTTCGCATCCCCCTGAAGAACCTGCCGGTAACCACACCTGCAGGTTCAAATTCTTCCTTGCGACAGCGCCCTCAGGCGTTGGTCGATGCAGCCAGTGCCGCTTCCGCGGGCGCCGCTGCGGGCTTGGCAGCCACCTTCTTCTTGCCCGGCGCGATCATCATGACCATCTGCCGGCCTTCGAGCTTGGGAAACTGCTCCACCACAATCAAATCAGCCAACTCGTCTCGGATACGCGCCAGCAGGGCCAGACCCAGTTCCTGGTGCGTGATCTCGCGACCGCGAAAACGCAAGGTGATCTTGCATTTGTCGCCCTCTTCCAAAAAGCGCTTGATATTGCGCAATTTGATGTTGTAGTCACCATCGTCGGTACCGGGCCGGAACTTGATTTCCTTGACCTCGATGACCTTTTGCTTGGACTTCGCTTCCGCCGCCTTTTTCTGCTCGGCGTACTTGAACTTGCCGTAATCCATCAGCCTGCACACCGGCGGAACCGCCGTGGGGGAGATTTCAACAAGATCAACGTCCGCCTCACCTGCCAGGCGCAGGGCTTCCATGATGCTGACAACGCCCAAAGGCTCATTGTCCGGCCCTGTCAGGCGTACTTCAGGGGCCATGATTTCACGGTTCAAGCGGTGCTTGCGTTCTTCACGGTGACGGCGGTCACGAAATTCAGTAGCGATGGTTGTAATCCTGTAAACATTGCTATAAAAGCTATAGCGGCCTGCGCCCGTCCTGCAAGGACGAATAGCCGATTTGACTCACAAAGAAGTCAACAGTCAGGCTTTTTGGGTAATGTCAGAGGCAATCGTCTGGACGAAGGCTTCGAGTGACATGACGCCAAGGTCTTTGTTACCCCGGGCGCGCACGGCAACCGCGCCAGCTTCCTTCTCCTTGTCGCCCACGACCAGGATGTAAGGCAGCTTTTGCATTGAGTGCTCCCGTATTTTATACGTTATTTTCTCGTTGCGCAGGTCCAGGTTGACCCTAAGCCCTTGATTTTGAAGCCTTTTAGCTATTTCGCGACAGTAATCAGCCTGCGCATCGGTGATATTGAGCACGGAAACCTGCACCGGCGCCAGCCAGGTCGGCAGCGCGCCGGCATGTTCCTCTATCAGGATCCCGATGAAACGCTCCAGGCTGCCGACGATGGCCCGGTGCAGCATGACGGGGCGGTGGCGGGCACCGTCTTCGCCGACATATTCGGCGTCCAGCCGCTCCGGCATCGAGAAATCGACCTGCATGGTGCCGCACTGCCACTGCCGGCCAATCGCGTCTTTCAGCGTGTATTCGATCTTGGGGCCGTAGAACGCGCCGTCGCCCGGCGCGATCTCGAACTCGCAGCCCGAGGCGCGCAGGCTTTCCATCAGCGCGTGTTCGGCCTTGTCCCAGCTTTCGTCGGAACCGATGCGCGCTTCAGGCCGCGTGGCCACCTTGTAGATGATGTTCTTGAAGCCGAAGTCGGTGTAAACCTTCTGCAGCAGGGTCGTGTAGTCCACACATTCCTTGAGGATCTGCTCTTCGGTGCAGAAGATGTGGCCATCGTCCTGGGTGAAGCCGCGCACCCGCATGATGCCGTGCAGGCCGCCCGAAGGCTCGTTGCGGTGGCACTGGCCGAACTCGCCGTAACGCAGCGGCAGGTCGCGGTAACTCTTGATGCCCTGCTTGAAAATCAGGATGTGGCCGGGGCAGTTCATCGGCTTGAGTGCGTACTCGCGTTTTTCGCTCTCGGTGGTGAACATGTTGTCGCGGTACTTGTCCCAGTGGCCGGTTTTTTCCCACAGGGTCTTGTCGATCACCTGCGGGCCCTTGACCTCCTGGTAACCGTTGTCCTGGTAGACCTTGCGCATGTACTGCTCGACGCCCTGCCAGACAGTCCAGCCCTTGGGGTGCCAGAACACCAGGCCCGGTGCATGGTCGTCGATGTGGAACAGGTCGAGCTCGCGGCCCAGCTTGCGGTGGTCGCGTTTTTCCGCTTCCTCCAGCATGCTCAGGTACTGCTGCAGCTCGTCCTTGGTGGCCCAGGCCGTGCCGTAGATGCGCTGCAGCATCTCGTTGTTGTGGTCACCGCGCCAGTAGGCGCCGGCCAGCTTCATCAGCTTGAAGAACTTGAGCTTGCCGGTGCTGGGCACGTGCGGGCCACGGCACAGGTCCTCGAACTGGCCTTCACGGTACAGCGAGACATCTTCATTGGCCGGGATGCTGGCGATGATCTCGGCCTTGTACAACTCGCCGATTTCCTTGAAGTGGGCGACGGCTTCGTCGCGCGGCAACACGCGGCGCGTCACGGGCTCGTCTTTGGCCGCCAGCTCGGTCATCTTCTTTTCGATGGCGACCAGGTCATCCGGCGTGAAGGGCCGCTTGTACGAGAAGTCGTAGAAAAAGCCGTTTTCGATCACCGGGCCGATGGTGACCTGCGCATCCGGGAACAGTTCCTTGACCGCGTAGGCCAGCAGGTGGGCGGCCGAATGGCGGATCATGTCCAGGCCTTCCGGGTCCTTGGCCGTGATGATGGCCAGCGGACTGTCGGCGGTGATCAGGTAACTGGTGTCCACCACCTTGCCGGCCACCTTGCCGCCCAGCGCCGCCTTGGCCAGGCCGGCGCCTATGGACGCAGCCACCTGGGCCACCGTCACGGGTTCTGGGAATTCACGGATCGAGGCGTCTGGCAGCGTAATTTTGATCATGGTGGTGGGGCTCGGACAATAAAAAAGCGCGGAAATTGCCGCGCTTGAATTTGGGAAAAGGGGTGGAGTGCTCTGTTTTCAGTAGCTTTAAATCACCTGGACATGCGGCCTGCGCCCGGGCGAATCCCAACTGCGGACACGGTCGTAGTTCGCGGTGTCATAACCCGGACTATCCTTCCTGTTTCCAGCTTGATTGATTGCATGGTGCTATTTTACGGCAGCTTTGGCCGGCCGGCTCAGGATGCGCCAGGCACCAGAAACGCCAGCCCCAGGCAGCGCGGGCATTCGGTGATCACGACCTGTTTTTCGACCTCGAAATCCTCGTTGATGTTTTCGCTGTCGATGCGCAGTTCGCCGGTGCCCTGGCAGTCCGGGCAGGGTGTGCGCTTGAATCCCATCGTGGCATCGTCAGACATGATGTTCTCCCGCCAGGCTGGCTTGAATTGATCAGCCGCACTCTACGCGAAAACCGCAACAAACCCAAGAAAAAGGCCCGGCCAACGCGTGTCGCGTGGGCCGGGCCTCAGCCGCCCTGAGGCGGCGTCTTCATGAAGCTTCAGCTCAGTGGAACTGCTCTTCTTCGGTCGAGCCGGTCAGCGCGGTCACGCTGGACTTGCCGCCCTGGATGGCAGTGGTGACTTCGTCGAAGTAACCGGTGCCGACTTCCTGCTGGTGCGACACAAAGGTGTAGCCGCGGTCGCGCGCTGCGAATTCGGGCTCCTGCACCTTCTCGATGTATGCCGTCATGCCGCGCTTGACGTAGTCCTGCGACAGGTCGTACATGTTGTACCACATGGAGTGGATACCGGCGAGCGTGATGAACTGGTACTTGTAACCCATGGCGCCGAGTTCGCGCTGGAACTTGGCAATCGTTGCGTCGTCCAGGTTTTTCTTCCAGTTGAACGACGGCGAGCAGTTGTAGGCCAGCATCTTGCCGGGGTGCACCTTGTGCACGGCGTCGGCGAACTGCCTGGCGAAGTCGAGGTCGGGCGTGCCGGTCTCACACCACACCAGGTCGGCGTAGTCGGCGTAGGCGTTGGCGCGGGCCACGGCCTGGTCCAGGCCCTTGCGGGTCTTGTAGAAACCTTCGGCGGTGCGTTCACCGGTCAGGAAAGGCTTGTCGATCTCGTCGTAGTCGGAGGTCAGCAGGTCGGCGGCTTCCGCATCGGTGCGGGCAATCACCAGCGTCGGCACGCCGCAGACGTCGGCCGCCATACGCGCGGCGATCAGCTTCTGGCAGGACTCGCGGGTCGGCAGCAGCACCTTGCCACCCATGTGGCCGCATTTCTTGACCGAAGCCAGCTGGTCTTCCCAGTGCACGCCACCGGCGCCCGACTTGATCATGGCCTTCATCAGTTCGAAGGCATTGAGCACGCCGCCGAAACCGGCTTCAGCGTCGGCCACGATGGGCGCGAAGTAGTCGATGTAGTCCTTGTCACCGGCATCGATGCCCTTGGAGTGCTGGATCTCGTCGGCGCGGCGGAAGGTGTTGTTGATGGTCTCCACGACCTTGGGCACCGAGTCCACCGGGTACAGCGACTGGTCCGGGTACATGGCCGAGTAGCTGTTGTTGTCAGCAGCCACTTGCCAGCCCGAGAGGTAAATCGCCTTGACACCGGCCTTGACCTGTTGCATGGCCTGACCACCGGTCAGTGCACCCAGGCAGTTCACATAAGGCTCGTTGTGCAGCAGGTCCCACAGTTTCTCGGCGCCGCGGCGTGCCAGCGTGTGCTCGATCGGGAAGGAGCCGCGCAGGCGCACGACGTCGGCCGCGCTGTAGCCGCGCTTGATGCCCTTCCAGCGGGGGTTGGTGGCCCAGTCTTTTTCGAGGGCGGCAATTTGCTGTTCGCGGCTCAGTTGTTCGGTGAGGGTCTGTGGCATGAGGTCACTCCGGAGTTGAAGAAAGAAAAAGGGGACAAACCGCGTCGCACCTTGTTTTGCCTGTCGCTGTTTGTTCTGGGCTCCACTTTAAGTCTTCTACAAGACTTTGTGAAGCTCTTATGTCTTATATAAGACAATAATCTTTCTCAATGAAATCAACGATCTATGACTAACATTTTGTGATGCGGAAAACATTTTCTCGTATTGAGAAATTTTGGCGCAGCGCAGCATTTTTTGATATCACGATACGGAATTCATTTACCGGATCATGAAATTCTGAGACCATGCCCGCCCCACCCGCGTGGCCGCCTCAGGCAGCGTGGCCCGGCGGCGCCTGGCGCCTCAGGGCGGGGACCTTCGCCGCCAGTCGCCGCCGGTGATGACCGGACAGCCTGCAAGCCGCTCAGGATTGATTTCATACACCAGGCACCAGCGGACGTCGCCGGCGGCTGCATCGTCCATCTGCACCGCGACTTCGCGTTTGCTGTATTCACCGCTCTGCTGCGGCCAGACCTCCTCGATCTCGTCGAGCAGGCGCTCGAGGCCGGCGCTGATGGCATACACCTCGCCGGCCACCCTGCCCGCGCCGCCCAGCACCGCGCCGGGATAGGGGCCGAGGTCGTACAGCACGCCGGCCACGCTGCCCATGCCGATGAACTGCGGCGCCGGCCGCAGGCAGGTGATGTCGCGCACATCGCCACGGCGCAGGGTGCCGTAAACGAACACATGGCGGGAAGCTTCAGCAGTCATGGGCCGGGTCGGGTCTGGAATTGAGGCATGATTTCCGCTCATTGTTGCAGCCCCGGCAGCGGCAGAGCATCAACCTCCACAAAGAAGCCCGTTTTCATGAACCGCATCCTGGCCTACGCCTGCCTCGCGCTCAGCATGTCGCTGGTCGGCAGTTATGTGGCGCTGTCCAAACCGCTGGTGGCGATTTTCCCGGTGTTCCTGCTGGCCTGGCTGCGCTTCGGTATCGGCGGCGCGGCGATGTTGCACTGGCTGAAAAAACCCGCGGGCGAGGCACCGATGACGCGGCAGACGCGGCAACTGGTGTTCCTCGAGTCCTTTCTGGGCAACTTCCTGTTTTCGATCTGCATGTTGTACGGCGTCAGCCTGTCCAGCGCGGTCGCTGCCGGGGTCATCATGGCGGCGATTCCCGCGGTGGTGGCGCTGCTGAGCTGGCTCTTCCTGCGCGAACGCATCAGCCTGCGCGTGGGCCTGGCGGTGGCCTGCGCCGTGCTTGGCATCGCGCTGGTGTCGCTATCAAAAACAGAGCTGTCTACGCACGCCCCGCAAGGGCTACAGCCCGATTTGTCTTCAAACAATGCGTGGCTGGGGAATCTGCTGCTGCTGGGCGCGGTGTTCTGCGAAGCCGCTTATGCGGTGATCGGCAAGAAACTCACGGGTGTGCTGGGCGCCAAACGCATCACCGCGCTGATCAACCTCTGGGGTTTTGCACTGGTCACGCCCATGGGCCTGTGGCTGGCCTGGCGTTTCGACTTCGCCGCGGTGGCGGCCGGCCACTGGCTGCTGCTGCTGTTTTATGCGCTGGCCGCCAGTGTCTGGACGGTCTGGCTGTGGATGACCGGCCTCCAGGGTGTGCCGGCCAGCCGCGCCGGTGTCTTCACCGTGATGCTGCCCATCAGCGCAGCGCTGGTCGGTGTGCTGGTGCTGGGCGAGAGCATGGGCGCAGCGCAACTCACGGCGTTTGCGCTGGCGCTGGCCGGCGTGTTGCTGGCCACGCTGCCCGAACGCGCCAACACCCAGCCGCCCGCTTCAGCCCGCAAATAGCGCCTTGTGCTGCTCGCGCAGCAGATTTTTCTGCACCTTGCCCATGGTGTTGCGCGGCAGTTCCTTCACCACAAAACAGCGCTTGGGAATCTTGAAGTTGGCAAGACTCGCCTTCAGCGCCGCGATGATGGCGTCGCCGTCCAGCGTGCTGCCGGGTTTGGCGATCACGATGGCCACGCCGACCTCGCCGAAATCGGGATGCGGCACACCGACCACGGCGCTTTCGGCCACGCCCGGCATGTCATTGATGTAGCCCTCGATCTCGGCCGGGTAGACGTTGTAGCCACCGCTGATGATCAGGTCCTTGCTGCGCCCGACGATGTGGATGTAGCCGCGCTCGTCGATCTTGCCGACATCCCCGGTCTTGAAGTAGCCGTCAGCGGTGAACTCTTCTTTCGTTTTTTCCGGCATGCGCCAGTAGCCCTGGAACACATTCGGCCCCTTGACCTCGATGCCACCGACCTCGCCGGCCGGCAGCGCCTGGCCACCCTCGCCCTGCACGCGCAGGCTGACGCCCGGCAGCGCAAAACCGACCGTGCCGCCGCGGCGCTCGCCGTCGTAGGGATTGGACGTCAGCATGGCGGTCTCGGACATGCCGTAACGCTCGAGGATGGTGTGGCCGGTGCGCTCCTGCCAGGCCTTGAAGGTTTCGATCAGCAGCGGCGCCGAACCGGCGACGAAGAGACGCATGTTGCGGCAGGCCTCGCGCGTGAGCCCGGGCTCGGCCAGCAGGCGCACATACAGCGTGGGCACCCCCATGAAGACCGTGGCCTCGGGCAGCTTCTCGACCACCAGCTTCGGATCGAACTTGGCCAGCCAGATCATCTTGCTGCCGTTGATCAGCGCGCCGTGGATGGCGACAAACAGGCCGTGCACATGGAAAATCGGCAGCGCGTGGATCAGCACGTCGCCACGCTTCCAGCCCCAGTAGTCCTTGAGCACCAGCGCATTGCTCAGCATGTTGCCGTGCGACAGCATGGCGCCCTTGCTGCGCCCGGTGGTGCCGCTGGTGTAGAGGATGGCGGCCAGGTCGTCGGCCTTGCGCTGCACCACCTCATGGCGGTCGCTGCACTGCGCGGCGCGGTCCAGCAGCGAACCGGTGCGGTTGTCGTCCAGGCTGAAGACGTTGTAGGTGCCCTGCTGGAAAGCGATCTTGCTGACCCAGCCGAAGTTCTTGCGGCTACACACCACCACCGAGGGCTCGGCATTGCCGATGAAGTACTCCATCTCTGCGCTCTGGTAGGCGGTGTTCAGCGGCAAAAACACATAACCGGCGCGCAGCGTGGCCAGGTACAGCATCATGGCCTCGACCGATTTTTCGACCTGTACCGCAATGCGCGCGCCTTCGGGCAGTTGCAGCGACTTCAGCAGGTTGGCCAGCATCGCGGTGCCGCGCTCGAGGTCGCGCCAGGAGTAGTACAGGCCGTTGTCGGTTTCCACCGCGATGGTATCGAGGTCCTCGGGAAAAGCCGCACGCAGGGCGGCAAACAGATTGTTGTTGTTCATGGATGGATCACCTGGCAGACGGCATCGAAAAGAATGGAAGAAACAAGCAAGGCAGGAACTCAGAATTGGGGTGAACGTTTGTCGACAAAAGCCGTGACCCCTTCGCGGTGTTCGGCAGAAGCCGCGTAGGCGTAGGGATTTGTTATCGAATCAGTAGCTGCCAGCGCTCGCTGTGTATGGGCCAGGGCCCGAAAAGCCTGTTTGTTCAAGCGTGCAGCCTGCGGCGCCAGGCGCTTGACCCGGCTGGCCATCATGACAGCTTCATCGGCCACGTCCTGATCGGGCAGCACGCGATGGAGGAAGCCGCGCTGCGCCACCGCCTGCGCATCCAGCACCGCCGCCGACAGCAGCATCTCGCGCGCAGTGAGTTCACCGGCCGCACACATCACCAGCGCCAGCTCGCGCGGCGCCATCGGGAAGCCCAGCTTCGCAATCGGTGCACCGAACTTCGCCGAAGCGCCGGCCAGCCGCAGGTCGCAGCAACTCGCGATTTCCAGGCCCGCGCCCATGCATGCGCCCTCGATCTGCGCGACGATGGGAACGTCGCAGTCCAGCACGGCCTGCAGGCCACCCCAAACCAGTTCGTCGTGAAACTGGCGCAGGCTGCTTTCCTCGAAACGGAAAGCCGCGTATTCGGAGATGTCGCCGCCGGCACAGAAGTTGCCCCCCTCGCCCGCCAGCAGCACGCAGCGCAGGGCCGCGTCCTGCTGGATGGCTTCAAAAACCTCCCGCAGCTCCTGCCACATCACCCGCGACATGGCATTGAGCTTGCCGGGATGGGACAGGGTGACGTGCGCGACCGAATCCGCTATGGTCAGCCTGACCTGTCCCTTCATGCACTCACGCCGGCAGAGGCAAAGATACGTTCCACCGCCGGGCCGCCCCAAGGTGGAACAGCCCCCCCGGGGGGCAGTGCAGTACACGAAGTGACAAACGTGGGGGCCATTGCTCAGTCGAGCTTGGCGCCGGAAGCCTTGACCACCTGGGTCCACTTCTTGACTTCCGCGCTGATGAAGCTGCCGAACTGCGGGCCGCTGATGCCGACAAATTCTGCGCCCTGGCGCGCCCAGACCGCCTTGGCCTCGTCGGTGGTGCAGGCCTTGCGGATCTCCTCGATGGCGCGAGCCTGGGCATCGGCGGGCATGCCCTTGGGGCCCCAGACGCCGTACCAGGTCGTCACGTTGTAATCTGGCAGGCCCATCTCGGTGGCGCTCGGCACGTCAGGGATCGCCGGGTTGCGCTTGTTGCCGGACACCATCAGCGCCTTGATGCGGCCACCGGCAATGTGGGCCGCCGAGGAACCGAGACCGTCGAACATCATCTCGACATCACCGGCGATCAGGCCCTGCAGCGCCGGCCCGGCACCGCGGTAGGGAATGTGGGTGATGAAGGTTTTGGTCTGCTGCTTGAACAATTCGCCCGCGAGGTGGTGCGAGGTGCCGGCACCGGCCGAGCCGTAGTTGAGCTTGCCCGGGTTCTTGCGCGCGTTGTCCAGGAACTCCCTGAAGTTGGCCACCGGCAGTTTTTGCGGATTCACCACCACCACCTGCGGCACGCTGGCCACCAGTATCAGCGGCACCAGGTCTTTTTCGATGTCGTAGTCCAGCTTGGGATACATGCTGGGCGCAATCGTGTGGTGCACGGCGCCCATGAACAGGGTGTAACCATCGGGCGAGGCCTTGGCCGCAATGCTGGCGCCCAGCGTGCCGCCGGCGCCGCCGCGGTTGTCGATGATCAGCTGCTTGCCGGTCAGGCGCGCAAACTGTGCCGACATCGGACGCGCAAACGCATCGGTGCCGCCGCCTGCCGGGAAAGGCACGATCATGGTGACCGGTTTGGCCGGCCAGGTCGATTGCGCGTAGCTGCCCATTGAAAATGCCGCCGCGCCCGCCGCAGCGGCGCGCAGCACATCCCGCCGGGATGCCTGGATGTCAAAACTCGATGTCATGCTGTCTCCTGTCGTTGTGGATCAATAAAAACGGTTCAAAAGCAAAACTCAAATATACAAATCTTCGATGGCCCCGGATACGGGGATTTTCCCCTGCGCAAGCAGCGCGCGGTGCTTGTCCAGGCGCTTGAGGTCGTACAGGTAATTGACCATCAGGCCGCAGGACTGCTTCAGGCCTTTCGGTGAAGGATCGCCGGCCCAGTTGATGCGCTCCACGCGCGCGCCGTTGCCGAGATGGAAACGCGCGACCGGGTCCAGCGGCTTGCCATCGTCGAGCTCGCGGCCCAGGTACTGCGCCGCGCAATGCAGCAACACGCGGCGCACCGCCGACTTCTCGCTCAGGGCCAGCGCATTGTCGGCGGCGGTGAGGAAATGCTGTGCCGTGGGCGGCTCGAAGCCGACGGCCCGGCCCAGCAGGGTGAGTTCCTTCTCGTCGAGCTGTGCCAGCAGGTGGGCGGCGTTTTTGCCGAGCCAGGAGCGAAAGCCCGGAATCGGCGACAGCGTCGCGAAGTTCTTCAGGCGCGGAAACTCTTCATGCAGGGTTTCGACCACACGCTTGATCAGCGAGTCCCCGAAACTCACGCCGCGCAAGCCGGTCTGGGTGTTGCTGATCGAATAAAAAATCGCGGTCGTGGCTTTCTTGAGATCGGCCGGCGCCGCCGACTCGTCGAGCAGCGGCTCAATGCTGGCGGCCATGTCGTCGATCAGCGCCACCTCGACAAAAATCAGCGGCTCGTCGGGCATGCGCGGGTGGAAAAAACCATAGCAGCGGCGGTCGCTGTCGAGCCGGTTTTTCACATCGGCCCAGCTCTTGATGTCGTGCACCGCCTCGTACTTGATCAGTTTTTCGATCAGCGAGGCGGGTGAGTCCCAGCTGATGCGGCGCAGGTCCAGGAAACCGACGTCGAACCAGGTCGAGAACATGTATTCCATCTCGACGTCCAGTGCCTGCAGGCGTTTGTCCGCCTTGAGGTGGGGCAACAGGTCGGCGCGCAGGTTCACCAGGAAACGAAAGCCTTCCGGGAAGGCGCTGAAGCGCTGCAGCAGACGCCGGCGCGGCGACACCGTGGCGCGGCGGTAACGCACCTCGGCCACCGCTTCATCGGGCGTACCCACCGCGGCGGCAAACTGCGTCTGCGCGAGCTTGACCTTGGCGGCGTCGGCGACAAACTGCTCGCTCATCAGCAGCCACATGTCGCGGCGCTCATCGAGCGAGGCATGGGCATACCAGCCGGCCACCCCCATGGCGCGGCGACCGCCCTCGACCTCGCTGACCTGCGGATCGACAATCGCCTTGAGTTCTTCCAGCGTGCGTCGCAACACCCGCGGCGACAGGGCTTCTTCCTTTTGCCGCAGCGTGGCGGCGAGGCGCTCCCGCGTACTGCGCACGGCGCCCGCACCCGCTCCTGATTTGGTAGCAGCTTGCGCACGCTCTGCAGGGGCTGGCGCCTTTTTTGACGCTGCCTTTTCAGGGCTGCGCAGAATCGACACGCTGCGAGTGATCCAGTCGGGCGTGTTCATGGGGCGGCCTGTGAAGAAATGAAAAAACCGGAAGTTGCCGTTGCGGCGCGTGAACATTGGCTCATGCTGTCGCCTCCTGATGCGTCAACGATTTGCTCACGGAAAGGCGTCGGCTCATTGCTGGCATGAGCTTTACTGTCGATCCCCGGCGTTCCGCCGGGGCCCCTCGCCAGATAGCTCATGCCTTCGCCTCCTGAAGCGCTGGCGATTTGCACGCACTGCGGTGTCGGCTCATTGCTGGCATGAGCTTTACTGTCGATCCCCGGCGTTCCGCCGGGGCCCCTCGCCAGGTAGCTCATGCCAGCACCTTCGTTCTCTGACTCCTGGCGAGGTCCCTGAGGGCTTCTCGCTGGCGGGTCAGGTGGGTGCGCATGGCGGCATCGGCGCCTTCGCTGTCCCTGGCTTTGAGTGCGGCAAACACCGCCATGTGTTCGGACAGGCTTTGCGCCAGGCGGCCGGGCGCGTGCAGCTGCTGCGAACGGGCCAGCTTGAGGATCTTGCGCAGGTCGGCGATCGCCATCGCCAGCCAGCGGTTGTCGGCCAGCGCGATGATGGCTTCGTGGATCGCGAAATTGGTGTCGTAATAATCGTTGATGCGGCCGGCGGCGGCGTGGCTGTTCAGGCGCTCGTGCAGCGTCGTCAGCGCGGCCAGGTCGGCGTCGCTGGCGTTGCGCGCCGCCTCGAAGGCGCAGCGCCCTTCCAGCAGCGCGATCACCGGAAAGATGTCGTCCAGGTCTTTTTCGGTGACCTCGCTGATGAAGCAGCCGCGCCGGGGCTCGTGGCGCAACAAGCCTTCGGCCGTCAGCACCTTGAGCGCCTCGCGCAGCGGGGTGCGCGAGATCTGCAGGCGCTCGCACAGGACCAGCTCGTCGAGAAATGTGCCAGGCGCATACAGGCCGGCAAAAATCTGCTCGCGCAAGGTCGCGGCGACTTCCTGGTGCAGTGAGTTCTGGACGAGGCGCATGGTGTCAGCCCGCCCTGCCGGCTCGATGCCCCGGGCCGGGCACGCCAGGACAAAGACCCCGCCGGCACCTGCCGGCAGGGAAATGGTCGCGTTGAGGTGCCTGGTTGTTCATAATTTTGTGTAATTACGCGTAATTATTAGTCTGACCCCTTGTCCCTGACAAGGGGGTTGACGCACAAAAACACCGGTAAAAACCCGGGGACGGGGCCTGGACGACGCGCCGCAAGCCTGCCTGCCATGAGCCGCCGGGCGGCTATTTTGCTATCAATAAAATAGCTGATTACGCCCAGCCAACGAGGGCTAAGGCCGCTTTTCAGCCCACAACCAGAGCCAGACCCCGGCTGCGATCATGGGCAGGCACAACCACTGCCCCATGCTCATGCCCAGCGCTAGGATGCCGAGGTAGTCGTCGGGCTCGCGGAAAAACTCGGCGATAAAACGGAACACGCCGTAGCCGACCAGGAAAGCCGCCGACACCTGCCCGGTTTTGCGCGGCTTGCGCGCATACAGCCAGAGCAGCACAAACAGCAGCAGGCCTTCCAGCAGGAACTGGTAGACCTGCGAGGGATGGCGCGGCGCCAGCGTTCCGCTGTTCCGGAACACCATGCCCCAGGGCAGGTCCGGGCTGCTCAGGCGTCCCCACAACTCGCCGTTGATGAAGTTGCCCACCCGTCCGGCTGCCAGCCCGGTCGGCACGCAGGGCGCAATGAAATCCATCACCTGCAGCCAGGGCTTTTGCCGGGTGCGCGCGAACCAGATCTGCGACACCAGCACACCCAGCATGCCGCCGTGGAAACTCATGCCGCCCTGCCAGACGTACAGGATCTCCAGCGGATGCGCCAGGTAATAAGCCGGCTTGTAAAACAGGCAGTACCCGATACGCCCGCCCAGCACCACCCCCATCACGCCGAGGAACAGGATGTCCTCGATGTCCTTGCGGCTCCAGGCAGCCGGCCCGGTCATCGAGGCGTACGGCTCGTGGCGCAGGCGGCGCATGCCCAGGAACAGGAACAGGCCGAAGGCCGCGAGATAGGTCAGGCCGTACCAGTGGATGGCCAGCGGGCCCAACTGCAGGGCGACGGGGTCGATGGTGGGGTGAATCAGCATGGAGGGTATTTTGCACGGACGCGCTGCACCGCCTTGTAGGTGGTGGGCTCGCAGGCGCGGAAAGCGGCCAGCGTCCCGGCGTTCAGCCGGGCCCGGCCGGTGCGCAGTCAATAAAACGCGCCACGCAGGCGGGTGCAGCGCCCTCGGGCCAGACCAGGCTGGTTTCGCACACCGGCACCTGCCGGCCCCGCTTGCCGGCCACGCTGCGATAGACCACACCCGGGCGCTGGAACTGCCGCACGCTGTCAGGCACCCAGGCCACGCCAAGACCGGCAGACACCAGGTTGACGATGGTCTGCATCTGGATCGCCTCCTGGGCCACCTCAGGCGATCGCGCGGCGGCGTGGTACATGCCGAATATCGCGTCGTAGACCGACGGCAGGATGCGGCGCGGGAAAATCACCAGCGGCTGGGTCAGCACCTGATCGAGCGCCAGCGCGGCCCGGGCTGCCAGCGGGTGCTGTTCCGGCAGCGCCAGCACCAGCGGCTCACGCCCCACGCGCCGGCTGTGCAGGCCGGGCGGCGCAAAGCCCGGTGAATGCAGGATCACGCCAGCATCGATATCGTTGCGCTCGAAGGCCTGCAACTGCATGTCGCCGGTGGCCTCCAGCAGTTCGAGCCGGACCCGGGGGTTGCGCTCACGGAACACCCGCACCCACTCGGGCAGCAGCGAAAACCCGGCGGTCGACACAAACGCCAGCCGCAGCCGCCCCAACTCCCCGGCATCTGCCGCCCTGGCCTGCCCGGGCAGCGCCTGCGCCCGCGCCAGCAGGTCCAGCACCTGCGGCAGCAGCGCCGCGCCGGCCGCCGTCATCTTCACGCTGCGTTTGCTGCGGTCAAACAGGCGAACACCCAGCAGCGTTTCCAGGTGGGCAATCGCCTGCGTCAGCGGCGGCTGGGTCATGTGCAGGCGCGCGGCGGCGCGGCCGAAGTGCAGCTCTTCGGCCACAGCGGCAAACTGGCGCCAGAGCCGGAGTTCGATGGTCGGGCTACTCATATGCCTGGCATATTAATGGATACCCAAAAATATATTGGAAGCACAAAACAAGGCCGGGCATACTTTGGCCTTCGACTCCCCACCAAAGAAGAGACCCCCCATGAACCAGCAGGACAAGGACGGCGCCGGCGACGCGATCAACCGCCGCAGCAAAAACATCACCGAAGGCACTTCGCGCGCACCCAACCGCTCGATGTATTACGCCATGGGCTACGAAGCCGGCGACTTCAAGAAACCCATGGTCGGCGTGGCCAACGGCCACAGCACCATCACCCCCTGCAACAGCGGCCTGCAGAAACTCGCCGATGCAGCGATTGCCGGCATCGAGGAAGCCGGCGGCAATGCGCAGGTGTTCGGCACGCCGACGATTTCCGACGGCATGGCCATGGGCACCGAAGGCATGAAGTATTCGCTGGTCAGCCGCGAAGTGATCTCGGACTGCATCGAGACCTGCGTGCAGGGCCAATGGATGGACGGCGTGCTGGTGGTCGGCGGCTGCGACAAGAACATGCCCGGCGGCCTGATGGGCATGCTGCGCGCCAACGTGCCGGCGATCTACGTCTATGGCGGCACCATCCTGCCCGGCCACTACAAGGGCAAGGACCTGAACATCGTCAGCGTGTTCGAAGCCGTCGGTGAACATTCGGCCGGCCGCATGAGCGACGAGGACCTGCTGCAGATCGAGCGCCGCGCGATTCCCGGCACCGGCAGCTGCGGCGGCATGTACACCGCCAACACCATGTCCTCGGCCTTCGAGGCGCTGGGCATCTCCCTGCCCTACTCCTCGACCATGGCCAATCCGCACGACGAAAAAGCCAACTCGGCGAAAGAGTCGGCCAGGGTGCTGGTGGAGGCCATCCGCAAAAACATCAAGCCGCGCGACATCGTCACGAAGAAGTCGATTGAAAACGCCGTGGCCGTCATCATGGCCACCGGCGGCTCCACCAATGCCGTGCTGCACTTCCTGGCGATCGCACACGCGGCCGGGGTGGACTGGACGATTGACGATTTCGAGCGCGTGCGCGTGAAGACACCGGTGCTGTGCGACCTCAAGCCCTCGGGCAAATACCTGGCGGTCGACCTGCACAAGGCCGGCGGCATCCCGCAGGTCATGAAAACCCTGCTTGCCGCGGGCCTGCTGCACGGCGATTGCCTGACCATCGAAGGCAAAACGATTGCCGAGGTGTTGAAGGACGTGCCGGACGCCCCGCGTGCCGACCAGGACGTGATCCGCCCGATCGACAATCCCATGTACGCGCAGGGCCACCTGGCCATCCTCAAGGGCAACCTCTCGCCCGAGGGCTGCGTTGCCAAGATCACCGGCCTGAAAAACCCGGTGATGACCGGTCCGGCCCGTGTTTTCGACGACGAGCAGTCGGCACTGGCCGCCATCCTGGCCGGCAAGATTGTGGCCGGTGATGTGATGGTGCTGCGTTACCTCGGCCCCAAGGGCGGCCCCGGCATGCCCGAGATGCTGGCGCCCACCGGTGCGCTGATAGGCGCCGGCCTGGGCGAAAGCGTCGGCCTGATCACCGATGGCCGCTTCTCCGGCGGCACCTGGGGCATGGTGGTCGGCCATGTCGCGCCGGAAGCCGCCGCCGGCGGCAACATCGCCTTCATCAAGGAAGGCGATTCCATCACCATCGACGCCAAACAGCTGCTGCTGCAGCTGAACATCAGCGACGCCGAACTCGCCAAACGCAAGGAGGGCTGGAAAGCCCCGCTGCCGCGTTACATGCGCGGCGTGCAGGCCAAGTTCGCCTTCAACGCCTCCAGCGCCAGCAAGGGCGCCGTGCTCGACGACTATTGAGCGGCCTCGGCCCCATGAAAAAAGCCCCTGCAGTTCTGCAGGGGCTTTTTTTCTTTTTTGCCGGAGCGCAGCGATCGGCTCTTGTTCAGGCAGGGGCCGCGGGCGCAGTGCGCGAACGTGGGGCTCTATTTCCTTTTCTTGAGCATGCCCATCGCATCGCGCTGCTTGTCGATGCGCTCCTGCTTGCGCTTGTCCATTTTTTCCATTTCCTTCTTTTTGGTGTAACCGCTGGAATCAGCCCACCACCACCAGGCCACTGCCAGGGCAAACGGCGTCAGGACGATCCACCAGTCCAGCGTGGCGACCGGGCCGATTTCGAGGTATTTCAGCAGGATGCCAATGACACCGATGAACAGGAAAAACATGGAGAACTCCTTAAACCGGGTGGAAACCCTTCGCCAGCAAGGTCAACCCACACCACTACAATTGCGTTAATTGACTGTAACCGAATCCAAACTCAAAACTCTTCCCACGAGGTCAACGATGAAACGTGTATTTTTGGTGATTGCTACCCTGGCCGCTGGTGCGGTGGTGTCCACGCCAGCGCTGGCCGACCTGCAGCTTGCCACAGCCAAAAACTGCATGGCCTGCCATGCCGTGGCGACCAAGCTGGTCGGTCCTTCCTACAAGGACGTGGCAGCCAAATACGCCGGCCAAAAAGACGCTGTGGACAAGCTGGCCAGCAAGATCATCAAGGGTGGCTCCGGCGTCTGGGGCCCGGTGCCCATGCCCGCCAATGCGCAGGTCAATGCCGACGACGCCAAAAAACTGGCTGCCTGGGTGATGACGCAGAAATAAGCCCGGACCTCCGGCACACAAAAAAGCCCGCTGTCAGCGGGCTTTTTTCATGGCGGACCCAAGGTTCACAGGTTTTCAGACAGCTGATCGAGGATGGCGGGGTTTTCCAAAGTCGAGGTGTCCTGGGGGGCGGTTTCACCTTTGGCGATTCCGCGCAGCAGGCGGCGCATGATTTTTCCGCTGCGGGTCTTGGGCAGGTTGTCGCCGAAGCGGATGTCCTTCGGCTTCGCGATCGGGCCGATTTCCTTGCCGACCCAGTCGCGCAGTTCTTTCGCAATCGCCTTGGCCTCGTCACCTGTCGGGCGCGAGCGCTTGAGCACCACGAAGGCCACGATGGCCTCGCCGGTCAGGTCGTCGGGACGGCCCACCACCGCCGCTTCGGCGACCAGCGCCGAATGCGAGACCAGCGCGGACTCGATCTCCATGGTGCCCATGCGGTGACCGGACACATTGAGCACATCGTCGATGCGGCCGGTGATGCGGAAATAACCGCGGTCCGTGCTGCGCACCGCGCCGTCGCCGGCCAGGTAATAGGTGCCGCCCATCTCCTCGGGGAAATAACTTTTCCTGAAGCGCTCGGGGTCGTTCCAGATGGTGCGGATCATCGAAGGCCAGGGGCGCTTGACGACCAGCATGCCGCCGGAACCATTGGGCACGTCCTTGCCGAGTTCATCCACAATCGCCGCCATGATGCCGGGCAGCGGCAAGGTGCAACTGCCGGGCACCAGCGGCGTGGCGCCGGGCAGCGGCGTGATCATGTGGCCGCCGGTCTCGGTCTGCCAGAAGGTGTCGACCACCGGGCAGCGCTCACCGCCGACGTTTTTGTAGTACCACATCCAGGCTTCGGGATTGATGGGCTCGCCGACCGAGCCGAGGATGCGCAGGCTGCTGAGGTCGGAGCGCGCCGGGTGCACCTTCTCATCACCCTCTGCGGCCTTGATCAGCGAACGGATCGCGGTCGGCGCCGTGTAGAAAATCGTGACCTTGTGTTTTTCGATCATCTGCCAGAAGCGTCCGGCGTTCGGGAAGGTCGGGATGCCTTCGAAAATGACCTGGGTCGCGCCAGCGGCCAGCGGACCGTAGGCCACATAGGTGTGGCCGGTGATCCAGCCGATGTCGGCGGTGCACCAGAACACGTCGGAGGGCTGGATGTCGAAAGCCCAGTCCATGGTCAGCTTGGCCCACAGCAGGTAGCCGCCGGTGCTGTGCTGCACGCCCTTGGGCTTGCCGGTGGAGCCGGAGGTGTAGAGGATGAACAGCGGGTGTTCGGCGCCGACGAACTCGGGCTCGCAGGTGGCCGGCTGTTTCGCCGTGACCTCGTGCATCAGGCTGTCGCGCCCGGCGACCATGTTGCAGGCGGTGGCCGTGCGCTGGTAGACGATCACGTTCTTGATGGACTCGCAGCCGCCCATGGCGATGCCTTCATCGACGATGGCCTTGAGGGGCAGCTCCTTGCCGCCGCGCAGCTGGAAGTTGGCGGTGATGACGGCCACCGCGCCCGCGTCCTGGATGCGCTCCTGCAGGCTCTTGGCGGAAAAGCCGCCGAACACCACCGAGTGGGTCGCGCCTATGCGCGCGCAGGCCTGCATGGCCACCACGCCCTCCACCGTCATCGGCATGTAGATGATGACGCGGTCGCCCTTTTTGATGCCCATGGCCTTGAGCGCGTTGGCGAACTGGCAGACCTTGCCGTGCAGCTCTTTGTAAGTGACGTTGGTGACCTTGCCGTCGTCGCTCTCGAAAATGATGGCCTTCTTGTTCTCGGTGGCGGTGCCGAGATGCCGGTCCAGGCAGTTGTACGAGGCATTGAGTTCGCCGTCTGCAAACCATTTGTAGAAGGGCGCGTTGGACTCGTCCAGGATCTGGGTGAAGGGTTTTTTCCAGCTGAGGTTCTCGCGCGCCAGCCGGGCCCAGAATCCCTCGAAGTCTTGTTCAGCCTCGGCGCACAGCGCCTGGTAGGCGTCCATGCCGGAAATGCGGGCGGATTTCGCCAGTTCGGGGTTGGGGAAGAAGACCCGGTTTTCAACCAGTGTGGACTCGATGGCGGATGAAGGCGCGTTCATGGTGGCTTGTCTCCTCAGGTCGTTGTTGATGCGTGCTAATGTCATATTCAGCACTTACAGTCCACTGACTGGCTGATTTAACCCCAAGCGGGCCCGGATGGGCGGCGGCCCTACAATCCGCACAGTCCGTACAAACCCTCATAAAACCATGTCCGATCCCAAGCCCGACCTCCCCAAAGCCTCACCGCTGCGCCCGATTCCAAACTTCATTTTTGCCAGCCGCTGGCTGCAGTTGCCGCTGTACATCGGGCTGATCGCCGCCCAGGGCGTGTACGTGTTTCACTTCCTGGTTGAACTTCTGCACCTGATCGAAGCGGTTTTCGGCAGCCAGACCGCGCTGCAGGCGCTGGTAACCAGCATAGGCTACAAGACCGATGCGCCCATCACCTCGCTCAACGAGACGGTAATCATGCTGGTGGTGCTGGCGCTGATCGACGTGGTCATGATCTCCAACCTGCTGATCATGGTGATCGTCGGCGGCTACGAGACCTTTGTGAGCCGGATGAACCTGCAGGGTCACCGCGACCAGCCGGAGTGGCTGAGCCATGTCAACGCCTCGGTGCTGAAAGTCAAGCTGGCAACCGCCATCATCGGCATCAGCTCCATCCACCTGCTGAAAACCTTCATCAACGCGGCAAACTACAGCGAACAGGTCCTGATCGCGCAAACCGTGATCCACATCACCTTCCTGCTGTCGGCCCTGGCCATTGCCTACACCGACAAGATCATGTCGGGCATTGCGGCAGCCTCGCAAAAACACTGAGCCGCCAGAAACGGCTGGTGTCAAAAAAGGGCCTCGCGGCCCTTTTTTCATGCCAAATTGGCATCCAGCCCTTATCCGACCAGCGTAAGCAGCTATAAATTCAATAGCGGCCCCGGGGCATCTCACCGGCGTCCGGTCATGTTTTTCGGCACCACCCAGGCATCGAACTGATCCGCCGTCACGTGGCCGGATGCAATGGCCGCATCGCGCAGGCTGCTGCCCTCCTGGTGCGCCTTCTTGGCGATGAACGCCGCCTTGTCGTAACCGATGTGCGGGTTCAGCGCGGTCACCAGCATCAGCGAGCGGTCCACCAGTTCGGCGATGCGCTCACGGTTGGGCGTGATCCCGACGGCACAGTGCTCGTTGAAACTGACCATGCCATCGGCCAGCAGGCGCACGCTCTGCAAAAAGTTGTGGGCGATCATGGGCCGGAACACATTGAGCTCGAAGTTGCCCGAGGCGCCGCCGAAGTTGATGGCGACGTCGTTGCCGAAGACCTGGCAGCACAACATGGTGACCGCCTCGCTCTGGGTCGGATTCACCTTGCCGGGCATGATGGACGAGCCCGGTTCGTTCTCCGGAATCGACAATTCACCGATGCCACTGCGCGGCCCGCTGGCCAGCCAGCGCACGTCGTTGGCGATTTTCATCAGGCTGGCGGCCAGGGTTTTCAGCGCGCCGTGGGCATGGACCAGCGCGTCGCAGGAAGCCATGGCTTCGAACTTGTTCGGTGCGGTCACAAACGGCAAACCGGTCAAACGCGCCAGCTCGGCCGCCACCTGTTCGGCATAACCCCGGGGCGCATTCAGGCCGGTGCCGACGGCGGTGCCGCCCAGGGCCAGTTCGCACAGGTGCGGCAAGGCGGCGCGTACATGTTTGTCGCAGTGCGCCAGCTGCGCCACGTAGCCGGAAAACTCCTGGCCCAGGGTCAGCGGCGTCGCGTCCTGCAAATGGGTGCGGCCAATCTTGACGATGCTGTCGAAGTCCTGCGCTTTTTGGGCCAGCGTGCCGCGCAGCTTCGCCATCGCCGGCAGCAGCTTGTGGGTGATGGCATCGACCGCCGCCACATGCATGGCGGTCGGGAACACGTCGTTCGACGACTGGCTGCGGTTCACGTCGTCGTTGGGATGCACACGCCGGCTTTCGCCGCGCTCGCCACCGAGGAGCTCGCTGGCGCGATTGGCCAGCACCTCGTTGACGTTCATGTTGGTCTGGGTGCCGGAGCCGGTCTGCCACACCACCAGCGGGAACTCCTGCGCATGCTGGCCGGCCATCACTTCGTCGGCGGCGGCGATGATGGCTTTTGTCTTGTGTTCATCCTGCAAACCCAGCGCGTGGTTCACCGCGGCCGACGAGCGCTTGACCTGGACCAGCGCCCGGATGATCTCGCGCGGCTGCAACTCGCCGGAGATGTCGAAATTCTGCAGCGAGCGCTGGGTCTGCGCACCCCACAGCCGGTCGGCGGGTACCTCGATGGGGCCAAAAGTGTCGCGTTCGGTGCGTGTCGTCATGGGCTGGGCTGACCTGTCAAAATACGGGATTGGGCGCCCACCCTAGCACAGGGACCCGCTCCTGAACAGCCATCCCCACACATCACCAGACCATGACCACGATCAAACAAGCCGACCTCATCGAATCCGTCGCCGCCGCGCTGCAGTTCATCAGTTATTACCACCCGGCCGACTACATCGCGCACCTGGCGCGCGCCTACGAGCGCGAGCAGAGCCCGGCGGCGAAAGACGCAATTGCGCAGATCCTGACCAACAGCCGGATGAGCGCCACCGGCCACCGGCCGATTTGCCAGGACACCGGCATCGTCAACGTCTTCCTCAAGGTCGGCATGGATGTGCGCTGGGAAGGCTTCAGCGGCAGCATCGACGACGCGGTCAACGAAGGTGTGCGGCGCGGCTACAACCACCCCGACAACACCCTGCGCGCCTCGGTGGTGGCCGACCCGCATTTCGACCGCAAGAACACCAAGGACAACACGCCGGCGGTGATCTTCACCGAGATCGTTCCGGGCAATACCGTCGAAGTCACCGTGGCGGCCAAGGGCGGCGGCAGCGAGAACAAAAGCAAGATGGCCATGCTCAACCCGGGCGACTCCATCGTCGACTGGGTGCTCAAGACCGTGCCGACCATGGGCGCCGGCTGGTGCCCGCCCGGCATGCTGGGCATAGGCATAGGCGGCACCGCCGAAAAAGCCGTGCTGATGGCCAAGGAGTCGCTGATGGACGACCTCGACATGTATGAACTGCAGGCCAAGGCGGCGTCCGGCGCCGAACTCAGCAAGGTCGAGGCACTGCGGCTGGAGCTGTTCGACAAGGTCAACGCGCTGGGCATAGGCGCGCAGGGCCTGGGCGGCCTGACCACGGTGCTGGACGTGAAGATCCAGATGTACCCGACGCATGCGGCGAGCAAGCCGGTAGCCATGATCCCGAACTGCGCCGCGACGCGCCATGCCCACTTCGTGATGGACGGCAGCGGCCCGGTCTACCTCGACCCGCCCTCGCTGGACCTGTGGCCCAAAGTCGAGTGGGCGCCCGACTACCAGAAGAGCAAAAAGGTCGACCTCAACACCCTGACCAAGGCGGAAGTTGCCAGCTGGAAGCCCGGCGATACCCTGCTGCTCAGCGGCAAGATGCTGACCGGCCGCGACGCTGCCCACAAACGCATCCAGGGCATGCTGGCCAAGGGCGAAAAACTGCCGGTGGACTTTGCCAACCGCGTGATTTATTACGTGGGTCCGGTCGACCCGGTGGCCGGCGAAGCGGTCGGCCCGGCCGGCCCGACCACAGCCACCCGCATGGATGGTTTCACCGAGATGATGCTGGCCGAGACCGGACTGATCGCCATGATAGGCAAGGCCGAACGCGGCCCGGTCGCCATCGAGGCGATCAAGAAACACAAAAGCGCCTACCTGATGGCCGTGGGCGGCGCCGCCTACCTGGTCTCCAAGGCGATCAAACACGCCGAGGTCGTCGGTTTTGCCGACATGGGGATGGAAGCGATTTACGAGTTCGACGTGGTCGACATGCCGGTGACCGTGGCGGTGGACGCCGGCGGTACCAGCGCCCACATCACCGGCCCGGCCGAATGGCAAAAGAAAATCGCCACCGGCGAGTTCAAGGGCATCGCGGTCGCCGCGGCCTGAACTGTGCGCGCAGGGCCCATCGGCGTCTTCGACAGCGGCCTGGGCGGCCTGAGCGTGCTGCAGGCGTTGCGCGCCGAACTGCCGCAGCAGGACTTCATCTACATCGCCGACAGCGGTCACGCGCCGTATGGTGAGCGTGATGCGGAGCATGTGATCGCGCGTTCACGCGCCCTCACCGCCTGGCTGCTGGGCCAGGGCGTGCAGGCGCTGGTGGTCGCCTGCAACACCGCCACCGCCGCGGCCATCGATGTGTTGCGCGCAGAGCACCCGCATCTGCCCATCATCGGGGTGGAGCCGGCGCTCAAACCGGCCGTCGCGCTCAGCAAAACCGGGCGCATCGGCGTGATGGCGACCCGCGGCACCTTGGGCAGCCCCCGCTTCCAGGCCTTGCTGGCCAGCCTGTCCACCCAGGCCGAGTTTGTGCTCAGGCCCTGCGACGGCCTGGCGGAGGCCATCGAACAGGCCGCTGCCGGGGCCCCAAGTGCTCCTGAATTGATAGCTGCCTGCGCACGCCACACGGGCGCCATGGGCCGATTTGGCTTGAAACCGGGCGAGATCGACACGCTGGTGCTGGGGTGTACCCACTATCCGTTTGCCGGTGAGGTCCTGCGCAAGCTGCTCGGGCCGGACGTGCACTTCGTGGACACCGGCGCGCCGGTCGCGCGCCAGACCCGTGCGCGTTTGCCTGCCGACTTGCCTGGCGGCACGCCGGGGGGACCGGGCCAGCTCAGGCTATTCAGCACGGGCCAGCCGCTGGCCCTGCAAACCGCGGTGCAGCGCTGGCTGGCGCTGGATCTCCCGTCAGCGCAGCTGGCGCTGTGACGCCGTACGCTGACGCTCAGCCCTGCTCGTCCGCCGCCTGGGCGGCCTGGCGTCCGCGTTGCATGTTGACCGGCACCAGCAGCACCAGGCCCACGGCAAACAGCACGGCCGTCGACAGGATGGCGATACGCTGGTCGCCCCCGGTCATCCAGGTGATGGCGCCGTAACTCAGCGGGCCGATGATGCTGGCCAGCCGGATGGCGAACGTCCACAGGCCGTAAAACTCGGCCAGTTGCCGCCTGGGTGAAAACATGCCGGCCATGGCCCGGCCGGCGGACTGGCTGGACCCCATGCACACACCGGCGATGGCCGCCGCATACCAGAAGCCGCCCTTGGTGGTGGTGATGGCGGCAATCACACAGGTGGCGATCCAGCCGACCAGCGTGATGCCCAGCGCCAGCTTGTGGCCGATGCGGTCCTGGAAGTAGCCGAAAGCGAAAGCGCCGCCGGCGGCGGCAAAGTTGAGGACGAAGATCAGCACCATGGTTTCCTGCGGCTGAAACCCGATCACCTGTTCGGCGTAAATCGCGGCCAGCGCAATCGCCACGGCGACGCCGCCCTGGTAGAACACCGCACAGGCCAGCAGCCACATGAAGTCCTGGTAGCGCCTGGCCTGGCCAAAGGTCCGGTGCAACTGCGCCAGGGAGGCCTTCAAGCCGCCCTGCTGCAATGCCGCCGGGTTGGGTTGGGCCCTTTCCTTGAGCAGGCGAAAGGTCACCAGCGACGCCAGCCCGTAGATAACGGCGGTGATCAGCATGGTGACGGGAACAAACTGATCGGCCGGGATGCCGCGCGCCTGGGCCCACAAGACATAGCCCAGGCAGATGCCGAGTGCCAGCATGCCGCCGAAGTAGCCAAACGCCCAGCCCCAGCCGCTGACCTTGCCCAGGGCGTCGGTGCGCGCCAGCTCCGGCAGGAAGGCGGCCGTCAGTGACTCGCCCCAGGCAAAAAAGGTGTTCGACACAATGATCAGCAGGATCGCAAAGGCCACACTGCTGGGGCCGGCCAGTGCCAATGCGGCGGTGCTCACCACGCAGCCCGTCGTCGTGATCATCAGCAGCCGCTTTTTGGCGGCACGCAGGTCGGCATAAGCGCCCAGGCTGGGCATGGTCAGCATGACAATCGCATAGGACACGCTGAGCGCCGCGGTCCAGGCGAACGTGGCCCACTCGGCCTTTTGTGCAATACCGCCCACGAAATAGGCGGCGAACACGGCGGTGATCACCACCGTGGTGTAGCCCGAGTTGGCAAAGTCGTACATGGCCCAGCCGAACACCTCGCGCTTGCGCACGCCGGGATTCAGGGCATCCTGCGAAAAAAGGGCCATGGCACCGCTCCTGGAAATAAAGCGCAGCATAAAGCATGCAGATGTCAGCCGGCGTTGCGTGCAAGACCCTGCGGCTTGCCGGTCTGATCGCTACGCTTTTGATAGCTGCTTACGCACGCCAATATTGGGCGGGAGGCCCAAAAGTCCTTTGCTTCAGTGCGGTAAAAGCTTTTCCGCCCTATCCGTGTTCCAATGAAAAAACGTGCCCGCCGACGGGCGCGCGCAGTTCCGGATTTGCATCTCCTCGCATTCCTCGGCGTGACGCAGTCGCTCCGCGATCTGAAAGCAAGCTGCCCACCTTCGTTTCAGGAGACTCCCCCATGCCCGGCAGCACGCCATCCCCAGCCCCCCACCACCCGCAATCGGATTTTTCAGACCGTTTTGCCTGGCGCACCACGCGCTTTCTGCGTTTCCTGGCGGACACTTTTTTTGCCGGGCGTTACGGCAACCGCGCGGTGGTGCTGGAGACCGTCGCGGCCGTCCCCGGCATGGTCGGCGGCGCGCTGATCCACCTGAAATCGCTGCGCAGCATGAAGGACGACGAGGGCTGGATACGCCAGTTGCTCGACGAGGCCGAAAACGAACGCATGCACCTGATGACCTTTGTGCACATCGCGAACCCCAGCCGGCTGGAACGCTGGATGGTGATGCTGGCCCAGGGCGTTTTCTACAACCTGTTTTTTCTGCTCTACCTGGTGTCGCCGCGCACCGCGCACCGGCTGGTCGGCTACTTCGAGGAAGAAGCGGTCTACAGCTACACCGAGTACCTGGCCGGCATCGACAGCGGCGTCTACGAGAATGTGCCGGCGCCGCAGATCGCCATCGCCTACTGGAAGCTGGCGCCCGATGCGCGCCTGCGCGACGTGATCCTGGTGGTGCGCGACGACGAAGCCGGCCACCGCGACGTCAACCACGCCTTTGCCGACCAGCTCACGGCAGAGGCGCAGGCCGCTTAGCCTAGGGCGTTGCTGCGGGTTCCTTCCAGCCGCCGCCCAGGGTCTTGTACAGGGTGACCTGGTTCTGCAGTTGCAGCAGCCGGGTCTGCACCACCGCCTGGCGCGCCGCAAACACCGAGCGCTGCGCATCCAGCAGGTCGAGCTGGCTGGCGATGCCGTTCTGGTAACGCAGGTCCGACAGCTTGAAGCGCACACCTTCGGCATCGGCCTGCGCCTGTTGCGCGCGCAACTGCTCGCCCAGGGTGGCGCGGCCGGCCAGCGCATCGGCCACCTCGCGAAACGCCGTCTGGATGGCTTTTTCGTACTGCGCCACCGCGATGTCGCGGTTCACATTGGCCGAGTCCAGGCCGGCGCGGTTGCGGCCAGCATCGAACAGGGGCAAAAACAGCTGCGGCGCCAGCGTCCAGCCGTAGCTGCCGCTCTCGAACAGGCCCGACAGGTGGGTGCTGACGCTGCCGGCCGAAGCCGTCAGTGAAATGCGCGGGAAAAACGCGGCGCGCGCGGCGCCGATGTTGGCGTTGGCCGCCAGCAATTGCTGCTCGGCCTGGCGAATGTCGGGCCGCTTGGTCAGCAGGTCCGACGGCAGTCCGGCAGGCACGTCCACCATCAGCGGCGCATCGGCCAGCGCCTGGCCGCGCGGCAAGGCCGCTGCCAGTTCGCCGCTCAGCGGCTGGCCCACCAGCAGGGTCAGCAGGTTCTCGTCCTGCGCGCGCTGGCGCTGCAGCTGCGCGCGGCTGATGCGCGCGGCCTCGGCCAGCGACTCGGCCTGGCGCAGGTCGAGTTCGGAAGTGATACCGTTGTCAAAACGCAGCTGGCTCAGCTTGAAGGACTCCTCGCGGGTGGCCAGCGTCTGCTCGGTGATGGCCAGCAGCTCTTCGTCGGCCAGCAGGCTCAAATACGTGTTGGCCACCGTCGCAATCAGGCTGATTTGCGTGGTCTTGCGGCCCTCCTCGGTGGCCAGGTACTGCGCCAGCGCGGCGTCCTTGAGGCTGGCGACACGGCCGAAAAAATCGATCTCGTAGGAGGTCATGGCCAGGCCGGCGGTGTACACGCTGGAGATGCTCCCATTTCCGCTGGCGGCGGGCTGGCGCGTGCCGGTCGCCGAAGCGCCCACCGTCGGGAACTGGTCGGCACGCCGGATCTGGAACTGCGCCCGCGCCTGCTCGATGTTGAGCGCGGCGATGCGCAGGTCGCGGTTGTTGCGCAGCGCTGCATCAATCAGCAGGCGCAGCCTGGTGTCGCTGAAAAAACTCTGCCACTCGATGTCAGCAGCCGACACCGTCCGCACCGCCGCCGACGCGGCCGGGGGCACACTGGCCAGCGAGGTCGACAGGCGCAGGCCGGGCCAGTCGGTGGCAATCGGCGCAGCGGGCCGTTCATAGGTGGGCGCCATCGAGCAGCCGGCCAGCAAGGCGGCGGCACCCAGCGACAGCAGGCGGGCCAGCGGGATCTTACGCATGGGGTTTGGCTTCATGGTTGTCGTCTCCGTCGATACCGGCCGCGTGGGCATGCTCGGCATACATCCTCTTCTGGCGTTCGCTGCTCTTGAACAGGCCGCGAACCACCACAAAAAACACCGGCACAAAAATCACCGCCAGCGCGGTACCCGTGACCATGCCGCCTATCACGCCGGTGCCGATGGCGCGCTGGCTGGCCGAGCCGGCGCCGGTGGCGATCGCCAGCGGCAGCACACCCATCATGAAGGCCAGCGAGGTCATCACGATGGGCCGGAAGCGCATGTGCGCCGCGGCCAGTGCCGATTCGATGGCGCTTTTGCCCTGGGCCTCGAGGTCTTTCGCAAACTCGATGATCAGGATCGCGTTTTTCGCCGACAGCCCGATGATGGTGATCAGCCCGACCTGGAAGTACACGTCGTTCGAGTAGGCACGCAGCAGCGTCGCCAGCAGCACGCCCAGCACACCCAGCGGCACCACCAGGATCACCGCCAGCGGGATGCTCCAGCTTTCGTAAAGTGCCGCCAGGCACAGGAACACCGCGAGGATGGCGAAACCGTAGAGGATCAGCGCCTGCGAGCCGGCCAGTTTTTCCTCACGCGACTGGCCGGTCCATTCGAAACCAAAACCTGCCGGCAGTCTGGCTGCGAGGGTTTCCATCTCGGCCATCGCCGCCCCCGAGCTGTAGCCCGGCGCCGCCGAGCCCGAGATGCGCATCGCGGGATAACCGTTGTAGCGTATGGTCTGCTGCGCGCCGGTGACCCAGCGCGTGGATGCAAAGGCCGACAACGGCACCGGCCGGCCCTGGGCGTTGCTCGCATAAAGTCGCAGCAGATCGTCCGGCTGCATGCGCGCAGGCGCATCGGCCTGCACCACCACCCGCTGCAGCCGTCCCTGGTTGGGGAAATCGTTCACGTAAGACGAACCCAGCGCGGTGGACAGCGTGGCGTTGATCGCATCAAACGAAACCCCCAGCGCGTTGGCCTTGTCCCGGTCGATGTCGATCTGCAGTTGCGGCCCGTCTTCCAGGCCATCGGGCCGGACCTGCGTCAGCACCGGGCTTTTGCCGGCCATGCCCAGCAACTGGTTGCGCGCCGCCAGCAGCGCGTCATGCCCGGCACCGCCGCGATCCTGCAGGCGGAAGGTGAAACCGCTGGCGGTACCGAGTTCGGGAATCGGCGGCGGGCTCAGCGGGAAGATGAAGGCATCCCGGATGCCCGAGAGCGCGCCGAAAGCACGGCCCGCCAGCCCAGCGGCCGACTGGCCCTGCCCCTCGCGTTCGCCCCAGTCCTTTAGCGTCACAAAGGCGAGCGCCGCATTCTGGCCCTGGCCCGAAAAGCTGAAGCCCAGCACGCTGACCATGCTTTGCACTTCGGGTTGCTTGAGCAGGTAGCCCTCCACCTGTTTCATCACCGACAGCGTGCGCTCCTGCGTCGCGCCGGGCGGCAGTTGCACGTTGACCAGGATGTTGCCCTGGTCCTCACCGGGCAGGAAAGAGGTCGGCAGGCGCATGTAAACCACCGCCACGGCCGCAATGATCGCAACGTAAATCACGAGGTAACGTGCGGCGCGTTTGAGGATGCGCGCGACCACGCTTTCGTAACCCTTGGCGGTTCGCGAGAAAGCGCGGTTGAACCAGCCGAAGAAGCCGCGCTTTTCATGATGGTGGCCGGCCTCGACCGGCTTGAGCAGCGTCGCGCACAGGGCCGGCGTGAGCGACAGCGCCAGAAAGGCCGAGAAGCCGATCGAAGCCACCATCACCGCCGAGAACTGGCGGTAGATGTTGCCGGTGGATCCGGTAAAAAAGGCCAGCGGCACAAACACCGAGATCAGTACCACGGTCACGCCGACGATGGCGCCCGAGATCTGCTTCATGGCCTTGCGCGTGGCTTCCAGCGGGGACAGGCCCTCTTCGCTCATGATGCGCTCGACGTTCTCGACCACCACGATCGCATCATCGACCACGATACCGATCACCAGCACCATGCCGAACATGGTCAGCACGTTGATCGAAAAGCCGAGGGCCAGCAGGGTGCCGAAGGTCCCCAGCAGGGCGATGGGCACCACGATGGTCGGGATCACGGTGTAGCGCCAGTTCTGCAGGAACAGGAACATCACCAGGAACACCAGTGCCACCGCTTCCAGCAGCGTCACGGCCACCTGCGAGATCGAGATCTGCACAAAACGCGAGCTGTCGTAGGGAATGCTCCAGCTCACGCCCTGCGGGAAATAGCGCTCCAGCTCGGCCATCTTCTGGCGTACCGCCTTGGCCGAGGCCAGGGCATTGCCGCTGGGCGACAGCTGGACACCAATACCCACGGCGGGCTGGCCGTTCAGCCGTGCCGAGGTCGCATAAGCCTGGCCGCCGAGTTCGAGGCGGGCCACGTCCTTGAGCCGCACCGTCGAGCCGTCGCTGTTGGCACGCAGCACGATGTTGCCGAACTGCTCGACGTTGGCCAGCTGGCCGTTGACCACCACGGTGGCGGAAATCCCCTGGCCGCCGATATTGGGCAGGTCGCCAATCGTGCCCGAGGCCACCTGCGCGTTCTGCGCCCGAATGGCGCTGGTGACGTCGGACGAGGACAGGTTGAAGCCCGCCAGCTTGGCCGGATCGATCCAGACACGCATGGCGCGCTCGGAGCCGAACAGCTGGGCCTGGCCGATGCCGGGCAGGCGCTGCAGCTCGGGCACCACCGTACGCGACGCGTAGTCGCCCAGCGCAATCGGGTCGATCGCCGGGTTGCTCGACGACAGCATGGTGAACAGCAGGAAGTTCGAGCGCGACTTGTCCACGCGCACGCCCTGCTGCGTCACGGCCTGCGGCAGGCGCGGCGTGGCGCGCGACAGGCGGTTCTGCACATCGACCTGCGCCAGATCCGCGTTGGTGCCCGGCTGGAAGCTGACGGTGATGGTGCCGGTGCCGTTGGCCTGCGCCACCGACTCCATGTAGATCAGGCCGGGCGAGCCGTTCATCTCGCGCTCGATCACGGACAACACGCTGTCTTCCAGCGTCTGGGCCGAGGCACCCGGGTAGGCGACGCTGATGACGATGGCGGGCGGTGCCACCGGCGGGTACTGCGAAATCGGCAGCTGCGTGATGGCCACGCCGCCCATGACGCTGATGAACAGCGCGATCACCCAGGCAAAAATGGGCCTGTCGATAAAAAACCTGGCCATGCGGCGGCCTCCTTATTTCGCGGCTGCCGAAGCAGCAGCGGCTGGCGCAGAAGCAGAAGCTGCGGGGGCCGGAGCCGTCCCTGCCGGCTGCCAGGGCACCGGTTTCACGGTGGCGCCGGGTTGCAGTTTCTGGAAGCCGTCGACCATGACCTTCTCGCCGGTCTTCAGGCCGTCCAGCACCACCCACTGGTTGCCCTTGGCAGAACCGATCTTGATGGTGCGCGGGCTGACCTTGCCGTCCTCACCCACCACCATCACGGTGTCGCCCTGGGCGCTGCGGGTGACGGCCTGCTGCGGCAGGGTGATGGCATTGGTGGCTTGCGCCTGCTCCAGCCGCACACGCACATACAGGCCGGGCAACAGGTTGCCGGTGGGGTTGGGCACCTCGGCGCGCAGGGTGATCTGGCCGGTGGTGGCATCGACCGTGAGGTCTGAAAACAGCAGGCGGCCGGTCTTGTCGTATTCAGTACCGTCTTCCAGAACGATGCGCACACTGGCGGCCTGGCCGCTTCCGGCACGCTTGAACTGGCCGCTTTCCAGACCGCTGCGCAACTTCATGACTTCCGACGCGGACTGGGTGAAGTTCACATACATGGGGTTGATCTGCTGGATCACGGCGAGTTGGGTGGCTTCGCCCTGGCCCACCAGCGCGCCTTCGGTGACCAGCGCGCGGCCGATACGTCCCGAGATCGGCGCCGTCACCGCGGCATAACCGAGGTTGATGCTGGCTGTCTGCACATTGGCACGGCCAACCGCAACATCGGCCTCGGCCTGTTTCTGCGCCGCCACCGCATTGGCATATTCCTGCTTGCTGATTGCATTGGCTGCCACCAGCGGCTTGTAGCGTTCGGCCAGCGCGCTCGCCTGGGCCAGGTTGGCCTCGGCACGCGCCTGGCCGGCCTTGGCGCTGGCCACCTGGGCTGCGTAAGGTGCGGAATCGATGGTGAACAGCGGCTGGCCGGCCTTGACGTCGCTGCCTTCGCGAAACAGGCGCTTCTGCAGGATGCCGGCAGCGCGCGCGCGCACCTGCGCGACGCGCGAGGCTTCGAGCCGGCCCGGCAGCTCCGTCACCAGCCCCACATCGCCCTGGCTGACCGTCACCACACCGACTTCGGCGGGCGGCGGCGCCGCGCCGGCACCGGGACCACTGCCGTTACCGCCCTTGCCACACGCCACGAGGCTCAGGCCCAGCGCGGCTGCCAGCACGATTTTCTGCACGCGGCCATGTCCCAGCGCTTGTTGAGTGGATGAATAAGGCTTGATCAGGCTCAACGTCGGCATGCTGCTTCCTTGAAGAATGGCGGGTGCAGGAATGAGAAAAAAAGGAATGGAAAGCTGTTCAGCGAGGAACTCTTGCCCAAAACCAAGGGTTTTCACGAGGATCGAATTTTACATACATTTATGAATGTATATTCGGGATCCTTACAAAATTAAATCACAGGACAAGAATTTTGGCTCGCCGCACCAAGAAAGACGCCCTCGCCACCCGCCACAGCCTGCTGGATGCAGCCGAGCTGTTGTTTCAGGCTCAAGGGGTGTCACGGACCTCGCTCAACGACATCGCCCGGCAGGCCGGCACCAGCCGGGGCGCGATTTACTGGCATTTCAAGGACAAAGCCGACCTGTTCAACGCGATGATGGAGCGTGTCACGCTGCCGCTGGAACAATCCCTCGAGGATGTCGGCGATGACAGCGGTATCGATCCGCTGACCCAGCTTTGCCTTGGCGTGCGCGGTGCGCTGATGCGGATTGCTAGCGATCCACAGACACGGCGCGTGCTGGAAGTGGCCACCCAGAAGGTTGAATACGTCGATGAGCTTCAGGCAGTGCGCGCGCGCCACCTTGCCGTACGCAGCAATTTCCTGTCCAGGGTGCAGCATGGCCTCGGCGCCGCGGCCCGGCACCGGTCCATCACACTGGCGGCGCCGGTCGCCACCTGCGCCGAAGGCCTGCATGCCATCATCGACGGCCTGATCCAGAACTGGCTGCTCGACCGCGACGCCTTCGACCTGGTCGCCGTGGGTCAGGACGTGATGGACATCTACCTGGCCGGGCTGGGCCTGAAGCCGGAAAAATAAGGCCGGCAGGCTCGCCGGCATCGGTATCAGTGCAGATGACGCGGCTTGCGCCCGCCGCCCCCATGGCCGGAACCGCCCTGCGGTCCGCCCATGCCACGGGGCGGCCTGCCGAGCTGCATGGAGTTGACCAGGGTTTCAAAGCGCTGCTCGAACAGCTTGTCCACCGCCGCGACAACGTCGCCGAGTTCGGTGGCGTCGAAATGCCGCTCCATCAGGCCAATCATGTCCTGCACCAGCAGGTCGCGCTGGACCTGCATGATGGCTGCCGGCGTGGGGCCGACAAAATACATCGCAAAGTCGTCCCGGGCTTCCGCACCGTCACGCTCTTCGTCTTCATCGAAGTCGGCATCGTAAAAAGTCACTTCAATCGGCGCGCCACTGACGGCCATCTCGTTGAGGGCCATGCAGACTTCATCGAGCACCTGCCGGAAGTCCTCGTCACCCGCAACCGTCCAGCACAGCTGCAACAGGTGCTGCTGCGCGTCGAAACGTATGCCGGGCTCCTCCTCGTACACGCTGGCCGCGCCGTCCGCCAGCGACTTGGCGCCGGCATAGGCCCACAGCGGCTTGAGCGCGTCCTGCAACTGCCCGAAGCCAACATCGTCGCGCAGGGGCACGTCGCCGTGCACGTGGATTTCAAAGGGAGGGGTGTTGTAGCGGGCCATGGAATCTATCTTAACCAGTTGGGTGCACACGGTGAACATCTGCACAGCGCAAGAGCTAGCGCGCAGGCGCCGACGAAACTGAAGGCCAGGGAAAATGTGGTGCCCGGGACCGGAATCGAACCGGTACGCCCCTTATGCAGGAAAGCGGCGGATTTTAAGTCCGATGTGTCTACCAATTTCACCACCCGGGCAGGGTTTGCCATTGTGAAACAAAAAGGCCCCGTCACATCGACTGACGAGGCCCGGTTGACCAGAATTCAATACGCATGATCTGGAGGCGCGGGGCGGAGTCGAACCGCCCTGGATGGATTTGCAATCCACTGCATAACCGCTTTGCTACCGCGCCCTGTCGTGTCTTCCATGCATGCCACATGCGTGACCACCGTCGCACCAAAGAAAAAGGACAGCATTTTAACGTGCTGCCCTTTTGAATTGGAGCGGGAGAAGAGTCTCGAACTCTCGACCTCAACCTTGGCAAGGTTGCGCTCTACCAACTGAGCTACTCCCGCGATTACAGCCTCAAATTATAGCGCACTTTTTTGCGTGATTTGAAGAGACCCTGAAAATTTGCGCAATCAATGCTTGACGCTGCCGGCCACTTCAGCGGCAGGCGCCGGTGCGGCAGCAGCCGCCACCGCGGGATCTTCTTCAGGCAAAGGCACCGGCTGGTGCACCAGTGCAATCTGCAGCACCTGGTCAATCCATTTGACCGGCACGATTTCCAGGCCGTTTTTCACGTTCTCGGGAATCTCCTGCAGGTCCTTGGCGTTCTCTTCGGGAATGATCACGGTCTTGATGCCGCCGCGCAAAGCGGCCAGCAACTTTTCCTTCAGCCCGCCGATGGCCGTGACCTCACCACGCAGAGTGATCTCGCCGGTCATGGCGACATCGCCGCGCACCGGGATGCCGGTGATCGCCGATACAAAGGCCGTGGTCATGGCGGCACCGGCGCTCGGGCCGTCCTTGGGGGTGGCGCCATCGGGCACGTGGATATGGATGTCGCGCTTCTCGAACATCTCGTCCTTGATGCCCAGCACCCGGGCGCGGCTGCGCACCACCGTGCGTGCGGCCTCTACCGACTCCTTCATCACGTCGCCGAGCGAGCCGGTGCGGGTGATCACACCCTTGCCCGGCATCATGGCGGCCTCGATGGTCAGCAGGTCGCCACCGACCTCGGTCCAGGCCAGGCCAACCACCTGGCCGACCTGGTTGTGGTTCTCGGCGCGGCCATAGTCGAACTTGCGCACGCCCAGGTAATCGTTGAGGTTGTCCGCGGTCACGATGACCTTGGGCTCCATTTTCTTGAGCTGGATGCCCTTGACCACCTTGCGGCAGATCTTGGAGAGTTCACGCTCCAGCGAGCGCACACCGGCTTCACGCGTGTAATAACGCACGATGTCGCGCACCGCCTGCTCCTGGATCTCGAGCTCGCCGTCCTTCACCCCATTGTTCTTGAGCTGTTTGGGCAGCAGGTAACGCATGGCGATGCTGGTTTTTTCGTCCTCGGTATACCCCGACAGGCGAATCACTTCCATGCGGTCCAGCAAGGCTGGCGGGATGTTCATGGAATTGGAAGTCGCCACAAACATCACGTCGCTCAGGTCGAAATCGACTTCGACGTAGTGGTCGCCAAAGGTGTGGTTCTGTTCGGGATCCAGCACCTCGAGCAGGGCGCTCGAAGGATCGCCGCGGAAGTCCGTGCCCAGCTTGTCGATCTCGTCGAGCAGGAACAGCGGGTTGCGCGTGCCGGCCTTGGTCAGGCTCTGCAGCACCTTGCCCGGCAGCGCTCCGATATAGGTCCGGCGGTGGCCGCGGATCTCGGCCTCGTCGCGCATGCCGCCCAGCGCCATGCGCACATACTTGCGCCCCGTCGCCTTGGCAATCGACTGTCCCAGCGAGGTCTTGCCGACGCCGGGAGGGCCGACCAGGCACAGGATGGGCGCCTTGAGCTTGTCCACACGCTGCTGCACCGCGAGGTATTCCACGATGCGGTCCTTAACCTTTTCCAGCCCGTAGTGGTCTTCGTCGAGCACGGCTTCGGCGTTGGCCAGGTCATGCTTGATCTTGGTCTTCTTGCTCCACGGCAAGCCGGTCAGCACATCGATGTAGGTACGCACCACCGTGGCTTCTGCCGACATCGGCGACATCAGCTTGAGCTTCTTCAGCTCGCTTTCGGCCTTCTTGCGGGCCTCCTGCGGCATCTTGGCGGTCTTGATTTTTTTCTCGATCTCCTCGATGTCGGCACCCTCTTCGCCTTCACCGAGTTCCTTCTGGATCGCCTTGACCTGCTCGTTCAGGTAGAAGTCGCGCTGGTTCTTTTCCATCTGGCGCTTGACGCGGCCGCGGATTTTCTTGTCGACGTTGAGGATGTCGACCTCGCGCTCGAGCTGCTCGTAGAGGTTTTCGAGGCGCGCCTTGACGGCGTCCAGGTCCAGGATGACCTGCTTGGCATCCAGCTTGAGCGGAAGGTGCGCGGCGATGGTGTCTGCCAGGCGCCCGGCATCGTCGATGCTGGAAATCGAGGTCAGGATTTCGGGCGGGATTTTCTTGTTCAGCTTGACGTAATGGTCGAACTGCTGCATCACCGCGCGGCGCAGCGCCTCGATCTCGCTGGTCTTGTCGCCGGGCAGCGCGACTTCCGGCTCGACCGGGGTCACATTGGCGCTGAAATGCAGCTCGCCTTCCTCGATCTTGTTGACCTTGGCGCGCTGCTGGCCCTCGACCAGCACCTTGACCGTGCCGTCGGGCAGCTTGAGCATCTGCAGGATGGTCGCCACACAACCGACCTCGAACATGTCTTCGACCGACGGTTCGTCCTTGGCTGCGGTTTTCTGGGCCACCAGCATGATGCGGCGTTCGGCTTCCATGGCCGACTCGAGCGCCTTGATGCTTTTGGGCCGGCCCACGAACAGAGGTATCACCATGTGGGGAAACACCACCACATCGCGAAGCGGAAGCAGCGGCAGATCGATCGGGCTGGAGGGCAGTGTGGTTTGTGCGGACATATGACCTTAAAGGTAAGCCTTGAACGAAAGCCCTGGCATCGTGACGGGTATCAGGCTTTCATGTTCGGCAACAACAATAACCTCGAACGTGGGGGACGCTGGCCGGTTTTCAAGCCGGCCAGCTGCGGCATCAGGCCTGTTTGGCAGACTCACGGTAAACCAGCAGCGGCGGCTTGTTTTCCTCGATGGTCGATTCATCGACCACCACTTTTTCGACATTGCTGGTGTTGGGCAGGTCAAACATGGTGTCGATCAGCGACTGCTCGAGGATGGACCGCAGGCCCCGCGCACCGGTCTTGCGGGCCAGTGCCTTGCGGGCAATCGCCTTGAGCGCGGACGGGCGAATCTCGAGATCCACCCCTTCCATGGACAGGAGCTTGCTGAACTGCTTGACCACCGCGTTTTTCGGCTCGGTCAGGATCTGCACCAGCGCGTCTTCCGTCAGTTCGGCCAGGGTCGCAACCACCGGCATGCGGCCCACCAGTTCGGGAATCAGGCCGAACTTGATCAGGTCTTCCGGCTCCACATCCTTGAAGGATTCGGTCAGGCTGCGCGCCTTCTTGCTCTTGACGGCGGCGCCGAAGCCTATGCCCGAGGCCTCGGTGCGGTTTTCAATGACTTTTTCCAGCCCCGAGAACGCCCCGCCGCAGATGAACAGGATGTTGGTGGTGTCCACCTGCAGGAAATCCTGGTTCGGGTGTTTGCGGCCGCCCTGCGGCGGCACCGACGCCATGGTGCCCTCGATCAGTTTGAGCAGCGCCTGTTGCACGCCCTCGCCCGACACGTCACGGGTGATCGACGGGTTGTCGGACTTGCGCGAAATCTTGTCGATTTCGTCGATGTACACAATGCCCTGCTGCGCGCGCTCGACTTCGTAGTTGCAGCTTTGCAGCAGCTTCTGGATGATGTTCTCGACGTCTTCACCGACGTAGCCGGCTTCGGTCAGCGTGGTGGCGTCGGCCATCACGAAAGGCACGTTGAGCGTGCGCGCCAGGGTCTGGGCCAGCAGGGTCTTGCCGGAACCGGTCGGGCCGATCAGCAGGATGTTGCTCTTGGTCAGCTCGACTTCGTCCTTTTTGGCCTTGTCCTTGTGGCGCAAACGCTTGTAATGGTTGTACACCGCCACGGCCAGCGTGCGCTTGGCCGGTTCCTGGCCGATCACATAACCGTCCAGCGTTGTCTTGATTTCCAGCGGTGTCGGCAGGTCACCGCGCGTTTCGCGCACATCTTCCCCGGCGGGCAGCTCATCACGGATGATTTCGTTGCACAAATCGATGCATTCATCACAGATGAAGACCGACGGCCCGGCGATCAGCTTTTTGACTTCATGCTGGCTTTTGCCGCAGAAGGAGCAATACAGGGTCTTTTCGCTGGAAGAGCCTTTTTTCTCGGCCATTGATGGAGTGCCTTTGTGGGTCCCCGAAAGGGGCTTTGTCTAATGATAACCAAATAAATTCAGCCCCCACGCTTCGCTGCCCCCGAGGGGGAGCTTTTTATCTTGGGGCGGCCCGGCGATAAAAAAACGGCGTTTCCTGTTACAGAAAACGCCGTTGCCGTATCGCAACTGACCGGTTTTTACGCCTGAAACTCAGGGGCGCTTGCTGATGACCTCGTCCACCACACCATAGGCCTTGGCCTCGTCGGCAAACATGAAGTAATCGCGTTCGGTATCACGCTCGATTTTTTCCACCGTCTGGCCGGTATTGTTGGCCAGGATGCGGTTGAGCTGTTCGCGCGTCTTGAGGATGTCGCGGGCATGGATTTCGATGTCCGTGGCCTGGCCCTGGGCGCCGCCCGAGGGCTGGTGAATCATCACACGCGAGTTGGGCAGCGAAAAGCGTTTGCCCTTGGTGCCGGCAGCCAGCAGGAACGCGCCCATGCTGGCTGCCATGCCGGTGCACAGCGTGGACACATCCGGCTTGATGAACTGCATGGTGTCGTAAATCGCCATGCCGGCGGTCACCGAGCCGCCCGGGGAATTGATGTAGAAGGAGATGTCCTTGTCGGGGTTCTCGCTCTCGAGGAAAAGCAGCTGCGCCACCACCAGGTTGGCGGTCTGGTCGTTGACCGGGCCCACCAGGAAAATCACGCGTTCTTTCAAAAGGCGCGAATAGATGTCATACGACCGCTCACCGCGGCCGGACTGCTCGATCACCATCGGCACCATGCCGAGGCCCTGAATTTCCTGTGCGCTGTTGTAAATCATGTGTTCTCCGATTTGTGGGGCTACTTTACCCAAAATAAATGGGGCTTGAAGCCGTAGCCGCAAGCCCCTGTTCCGAAAATTTGACCCCCGCCTGCGCGCCGGCCAGCCGGAAGATTTAGTTCTGCGCCATCAACTCGTCGAAGGCCACGGCTTTTTCCACCACTTTGGCCTTGCCCATGACAAAGTCGGTGACGTTGTTTTCGATCACCACGGACTCGACTTCGGCCATGCGTTTTTCGTCGCCGAAATACCAGCGCACCACGTCTTCAGGCTTCTCGTAGCTGGAAGCGAGTTCCTGCACGTGGGCCTTGACCTGCTCGGTGGTGGGGAACAGGTTGTGGGTGCGGGTCAGTTCTGCCACGACCAGGCCCAGGCGGACGCGTTTTTCGGCTTGCGGGCGGAAGATGTCGTCAGGAATCGGCGCCTTGTCGGCGTCCTTGATGCCGCGTTGCTTGAGGTCGGCGCGGGCGCCTTCCACCATGCGTTCCAGTTCGGCCTGGACAATCGCCTGCGGCACGTCGAGTTCGGCATGGGCCACCAGGGCGTCCATCACCGCGTTCTTGTTGCGGGCCAGCAGGCGGAACTTGACTTCACGCTCCAGGTTTTTCTTGATATCGGCGCGCAGGCCTTCGACCGTGGCGTCGGCGATGCCGAGCGACTTGGCCAGGGCCTCGTTGACTTCGGGCAGGTGCGCAGCCTCGATTTTCTTGACGGTGACCAGGAAATCGGCCTGTTTGCCTGCGACGTCCTTGCCATGGTAATCGGCGGGAAAGCTCAGCGGGAAGGTCTTGCATTCACCGCTTTTCATGCCACGCACGGCGTCCTCGAACTCCTTGAGCATCTGGCCTTCGCCGACCAGGAACTGGAAGTCTTCGGCCTTGCCGCCGGCAAAGGTTTCGCCGTCGATCTTGCCTTCGAAGTCGATGGTGGCGCGGTCGCCGTCCTGCGCAGCGGCGTCCATGGCGCGCTGGGCAAAGGTACGGCGCTGCTTGCGCAGGATGTCCAGGGTCTTGTCGATGGCTTCATCGCTGACTTCAGAAGTCAGTTTTTCGACTTCGGCATTGGCCAGGTCACCGATCTTGACTTCGGGGTACACCTCGAAGACCGCATCAAAAGCCAGCTCGCCCTCGGGCGCGCCTTCCTTTTCGCTGATGCGCGGCTGGCCGGCCACACGCAGCTTGGCTTCGTTGGCGGCCTGGGAGAAGGCTTCGCCGACCTTGTCGTTCATGACTTCGTAATGCACCGAGTAGCCGTAACGCTGGGCCACCACATTCATCGGGACCTTGCCCGGACGGAAACCGTCCATCTTGACGGTGCGGGCCATGCGCTTCAGGCGTGAGTCAACTTCAGACTGGATGGCACTGACCGGCAGGGTCAGGGTCATCTTGCGTTCCAGCTTTTCAAGGGTTTCAACAGTCACGGCCATGATCTACTCCTAATATCGAGGATGTGTAAAAGACGCCTGCCTGCGGCGGCAGGGCCCCGCGGCAAACGTCCTGAAAAATCTCACTGGTGGTGCGCGGGGGGGGACTCGAACCCCCACATCCTTGCGGACGTCAGGACCTAAACCTGGTGCGTCTACCAATTTCGCCACCCGCGCGCCGGAAACAAAAACGGGAATCCTCAGCTTTCAGCCTACGGACCCCCGCCTGAAATCGGTCAACTTTCTATTTTAGCCTGTATCGGCGCTGTCGCCGCCTGCCGGTTAACCCGGCCCCGGTTTACGCCGGCACCACGCCGGGTGTTTCGCGTTTGACCCTGAACCATGCCGCGTACATGGCCGGCAGCGCCAGCAAGGTCAGCACGGTGGCCACAATCAGGCCGCCCATGATGGCGACCGCCATCGGGCCCCAGAACACGCTGCGCGACAGCGGGATCATGGCCAGCACGGCGGCGGCGGCCGTCAGCACGATGGGACGCAGGCGCCGCACGGCCGACTCGACAATCGCATCCCAGGCCGGGACACCGGCCGCGCGGTCCTGCTCGATCTGGTCGATCAGGATCACCGAGTTGCGCTGGATCATGCCCATCAGGGCGATCACGCCGAGCAGCGCCACAAAGCCGAAAGGCCGGCCGAGCAGCAGCAAGGCCCCAGCCACGCCGGCAATACCCAGCGGCCCGGTCAGGAACACCAGCATGGCGCGGCTGAAACTGTGCAGTTGCAGCATCAGCAGGGTAAAGGTCAGGAACAGCATGATGGGCACGCCGGCCACAATGGAACTGGAACCCTTGCTGCTTTCCTCCACCGCGCCCGCCACTTCGATGCGGTAGCCACTCATGCCGTTTTGCTGCCATTTGGCTTCGATGGCTTTCAGGCCCGGCAGCAATTCGGCGGTCACGGTTGCACCCTGCAGGCCCTCGACGATGTCGCCCTGCACCGTGATCGCGTAGTCGCGGTTTTCCCGCCACATCACGCCCGGCTCCCAGGTGAACACCGGCTTGGCGATTTGCGTCAGCGGGATCGACTTGCCCGAGGCCGTCGGCAGGTAGGCGTTGGCGATGTCGGTGATGGCGTTGCGCTCGTCCAGCGGCTGGCGCAGCACGATGTCGATGAGTTTGTCGCCCTCGCGGAACTGGCCCACGGTGCTGCCGGCCAGGATGGTTCTGGACGCCTGGGCAATCGACTGGCTGGTCACGCCCAGGGCACGCGCCTTGGACTGGTCGACTTCCAGGCGCAGCACCTTGACCGACTCGTTCCAGTTGTCGTTGACGCCCCGCGTGTTGGGGCTTTCACGCATCGCGGCCTTGACTTCATCGGCGCGGTCACGCAATACCAGCGGATCGGTGCCGACCACGCGGAACTGCACCGGGTAAGGCACCGGCGGGCCGTTGGGCAGCAGCTTGATGCGGCCACGCACCTCCGGGAATTCCTGGGCCAGCAGGGCCGGCAGCTTGATGCGCAGCGACTCGCGCACTTTCAGGTCTTTGGGCAACACGATGAACTGCGACACGTTGGTCTGGGGGAAGACCTGGTCCAGCGGCAGGTAAAAGCGCGGCACGCCGGAACCGACCCAGGTGCTGACCGAGCGCACGCCCTCTTCCTTGAGCAGCCGTTCTTCGACGCGTTTGGCGGTCAGTTCGTTGGCGGCAAACGAGGCTCCTTCGGGGAACCAGATGTCCACCATGATCTCGGGTCGGCTCGAATCCGGGAAGAACTGCTGCTGCACCTTGCCCATGCCGAAAATGCCCAGCGCAAAAAACAGCACGGTTGCGCCTATGGTGATCCAGCGGTATTCGACGCACCAGTTCACCGCGCGTCGGAAAGTCTTGTAGAACGGTGTGTCGAAGTGCTCCTGGTGGCCGGCCGCGGCGCCTTCAGGCAGCGGCTTGGCTTTCAGCAGCAAGGTGCCGAGGTAGGGCACAAAATACACCGACACGATCCAGCTCAGCACCAGCGCAATCACCGTGACCGCAAAAATCGCGAAGGTGTATTCGCCCACGGTGGATTGGGCCAGGCCAATCGGCAAGAAGCCCACGGCTGTGATCAGCGTTCCTGTCAGCATGGGCATGGCGGTGATTTCGTAGGCAAAGGTCGCGGCGCGCACCTTGTCGTAACCCTCTTCCATCTTGCGCACCATCATCTCGACCGCAATGATGGCGTCGTCCACCAGCAGGCCCAGCGCAATGATCAGCGAGCCCAGTGAGATCTTGTGCAGTCCGATGCCGAAGTAACTCATGGCCAGAAAGGTCACCGCCAGCACCAGCGGGATGGTGATGCCCACCACCAGCCCGGGCCGCATGTCGATGTAATAACGTTTCCACAGCGGGTGCTGGCCGGGGCGCCGGTGAAAACCCAGCGCGATGAAACTCACGGCCAGCACGATCACCACCGCCTCGATCAGCACCTTGACAAACTCGTTGACCGAGCTCGCCACGGCAGTCGGCTGGTCCTGGATCTGCACCAGTTCGATGCCCGCCGGCAGGTTGGCGCTGATGCCTGCGGTGGCGGTTTTCAGCGCCTTGCCGAGCGCAATGATGTCGCCGCCCTTGGCCATGGACACGCCCAGCGCGATCACTTCCCGGCCCTGGTGCCGCACCTTGACGGCAGGAGGGTCCACATAGCCGCGTTTGACCTCGGCAATGTCGCCCAGGCGCAACTGGCTGCCCGAATTGCCGCGTATCGGCATGGCGCGCAACTGCTCGATCGCCTCGAACTGCCCCGCGACGCGGACCTGCACGATGTCCAGCGGGGTCTGGACGGCGCCGGCCGACTCGACGGCATTTTGCTGGCCGAGCTGGGTCAACACCTGGTTGAAGTCCAGCCCGAGCTGGGCCAGGCGTTTTTGCGAAATTTCGATGAACAGCTTTTCATCCTGCACGCCAAACTGTTCGACCTTGGCGACATCGGGCACACGCAGCAGGCGCTGGCGCACGTCGTCGGCAAAGGTCTTGAGTTCGGCATAACTGAAGCCGTCGGCCTGCAGCGCGTAGATCACGCCGTAGACATCACCGAAATCGTCGTTGAAAAACGGCCCCTGCACCCCGGCCGGCAGGGTGTAGCGCATGTCGCCGATCTTCTTGCGCACCGCGTACCAGACCCCGGCCACGTCGGCGGCTTTCGACGAATCCTTGATCTGGAAAATGATCTGCGACTCGCCCGGCTTGGAGTAGCTGCGTATCTTGTCGGCGTAAGGCACTTCCTGCAGCGTGCGCTCGAGCTTGTCGGTCACCTGCTCGGCCACCTGCTGCGCTGTCGCGCCCGGCCAGTAAGTGCGCACCACCATGGCGCGGAAGGTGAATGGCGGGTCCTCGTCCTGGCCGAGCTGGAAGTAGGCCGCAAAGCCCAGCAGCATCAGCACCACCATCAGGTAGCGGGTCAGCGCCGGATGATCCAGCGCCCATTTGGACAGGTTGAAGCCGTCTTTGGGTTGTTCCTGGTTCATGCCTGCCTCACTTCGCAGGCGCTGCGGCGGGGGTGGCAGCGGCCGCGGACGCTATCGGATTGATAGCTGTCTGCGCAGGCGGGACGGTGGCTACAGCCACTTTTGGCTGATAAATTGTGACCTTCTGGCCGGGCGAAAGCACATGCACCCCGGCGCTGACCACCAGCATGCCGGGCTGCAGACCGGAAGCGATCACCGCCTCGTTACCGTCGGCGGTGGCGATCTGTATGGTTTGCGACCTGACCGTCATGCTGGCCTTGTCGAGCACCCAGACCGCGCTGTTTTGTCCATCCTGGCGCAGCGCACTGGTCGGCAGCTTGATGACCTGCAGGTTGGTCGCGCCCAGGCCCTGAGGCTGCACATAGACCGTGGCACCCAGCACCGGCGGCTCTTTGGTGTCCAGCGCCACCTTGACCGGATAAGTGCGTGTGGCCGGGTCGGCGCTGGCCGACACCTCGCGCACGCGGCCGCTCAACTCACCGGCCTGCGACCAGACCCGTACCTTGACCGGCGTGCCGACCTTGACCGCAGCGACCTTGTCTTCGGGCACCGAAAACACCACGTCGCGCGGGCCGTCGGCGGCAATACGCAGCACCGGCGTGCCGGCTGCCACCACCTGGCCGGCTTCTGCCTCGACCGCGGTGACCACCCCCGACACATCGGCGACCAGCGCGGCATAGTTGGCCTGGTTACCCTGCACCGCCAGTTGCGACTGCGCCTGCTCGAGCTGGGCCTGGGCGGCCTTCAGGGTGGTGTCGCGGCGCTCGAGTTCGGCGCCGCTGATGAAGTTCTGGTCTTTCAGTTCCTTGTAGCGCCTGAAGTCGGCCGCTGCCAGGTCACGCTGGGTGGCTGCCGCGGCCACCTGGGCGCGCGCCGCATCGGCCGCCAGCTTGTAGTCCTGCGGGTCCAGCTGGGCCAGCACCTGCCCGGCCTTGACCTGCTGGCCGAGTTCAGCCTGGCGCCGGATGATTTTCCCGCCGATCCGGAAGCCCAGCCGGGATTCGACCTGGGCTTTCACCTCGCCGGCAAATTCATAATTGGCGGTGAAGGAATCGGTGCCCACGGTGATCACCTTGACTGCGCGCACCGGCTCCTCGGGTGGCGCAGGCTTGGAACAGGCGGCCAGCACCAGGGCGCTGCTGAGGAGGACAAAGGCGGTTTTGTGCATGATGTGAAGAGGCAAAGCAGTGGCGAAAATCAGCAAAAATGCGGGTAACATCCGCACTACTGACTGACTGGTTAGTAATCTATGGGAATTCCCCAGCGCTGTCAAGCGACAATCCGGCCATGCGTCCCGCCTCCCCTTCCGGCCCGCCCCCGGCGATCAAACCCGCCTCCCAGCACTACGAAAATTTCCCGGTGGCCTCCTTGCTGTGCCCGCCGCGCCTGCGGCCGGCCATCACCGCCATTTACTGGTTTGCGCGTACCGCCGACGACATCGCCGACGAGGGCGACGCCCGTCCGGCGCAACGCCTGCAGGACCTGGCCGCCATCCGCGACGACCTGGTCGCGGCAGCCGAAGGCCGGCCCGGCTCGGGGCGCTGGCCCGATGTTTTCGGCGCGCTGCAGCCGGTGATCGCCGAATTCGACCTGCCCGTGGACCTGCTGGCCGATCTGCTCAGCGCCTTCGAGCAGGACGTGGTCAAGCAGCGGTATGCCACCGAGGCCGAACTGCTGGACTATTGCCGCCGCTCGGCCGACCCGGTCGGGCGCCTGCTGCTTCATCTTTATGGAGTTCACGATGGCGCCTCGCTGGACCAAAGCGACCACATCTGCAGCGCGCTGCAGCTGATCAACTTCTGGCAGGACCTCAGCGTGGACATCCCGCGCGGCCGCATCTACCTCCCGCGCGAGTTGTGGGCGGCGCACGGCGTCGACGAGGCCCAGCTGATGGCCCGCGAGATCCATCCGGCCACTACAAAATTGATAGCTGCCTGCGCCCGTTCCGCAAGGGCCCGGATGCTGCAGGGCGCCGAACTTCCGGCCACGGTGGCGCGCCGTCTCGGCGGCTTCGACGGCTGGCGTGCCGCGCTCGAGTTGCGCTGCGTGATCCAGGGAGGCTTGCGCATCCTGGACAAGATGGAAGCCATGGATCACCACACGCTGGCGCAGCGGCCCAAACTCGGCGCGTGGGATGCCCTGGTGATTTTTTTCAAGGCCCTGCTGCCATGAGCACCCGCGCCGTCCCCATCCCCGCCGCCTGCGCGCTGGCCGCCACCCGGCACGACGCCGATTTTGCCGACGCCTGGGAGGTGCTGGTGCCGGCTTCCAGCCTGACAGCCACCGAGATTTACCGCGCCCTGAGCCGGCAGACGCCGGGCTGGATCAACCGCCTGATGCGCCTGCGCAACCAGCTGGTCCAGCCGCTGGGCCTGAAGGACCTGGGCGCGTTGTCGGCTGTTCCTTCCGGCGAAGCGGTGCCCGGCCAGCGCATGGGCCTGTTCGAGGTGGTGAGCGTTGCGCCCCACGAGCTGGTCCTCCAGGACGACGACAAACACCTGGTGGTCCGGTTGTCGGTGCTCAAGCAAGGCCATGACGCGTCGCACGACAAACTGACGCTGAGCACCGTGGTCCACATCCACAACCGGCTGGGCCGGGCCTACATGCTGTTCGTCGGGCCGGCGCACAAGATCATCGCGCCGGCCCTGCTGCGCCGCGCGCCGGCAACGGTCGCCGGCCTGCGACAATCCCCCGCATGAGCCCTGAGGAATACGTCCAGCAGAAAGCCGCCGCGTCCGGCAGCAGTTTTTATTACGCGTTCCTGTTTTTGCCGAAGGAACGGCGTGCGGCGATCACGGCTTTTTATGCCTTTTGCCGCGAGATCGACGATGTGGTCGATGAAGTGACAGACCCCGGCGTGGCTTATACCAAGCTGGCCTGGTGGCAAACCGAGGTGCTGAAGTCGTATGCCGGCGAGCCGACCCACCCGGTGATGAAGGCGCTGATGCCGCTGGCGCCCACCTACCGCATCGAGGCGCGGCACCTGCAGGCGGTGATCGAGGGCTGCCAGATGGACCTGGCACAAAACCGTTATCTCGACTTCCCGAATCTCAAGACCTACTGCCACCTGGTGGCCGGCATCGTCGGCGAGGTCGCCGCGCGCATCTTCGGCCAGACCGACGAAGCCACCACGGCCTACGCCCACAAGCTCGGCCTGGCCTTCCAGATGACCAACATCATCCGCGACGTCGGTGAAGACGCGCTGCGCGGCCGCATCTACCTGCCGGTCAACGAGTTGCAGCAGTTCGACGTCAAGGCGCACGAGATTTTGAAGCGCCAGTACTCGGAGCGTTTCACCGCGTTGATGAAGTTCCAGACCGACCGCGCGCTCGCGCTGTACGACGAAGCGCTGGCGCTGCTGCCCGAGGCCGACCGCCGCGCGCAAAAACCCGGCCTGATGATGGCCAGCATCTACCGCACGCTGCTGCGCGAAATCGCCGCCGACAACTACCAGGTGCTGCACCAGCGCGTGAGCCTGACGCCGCTGCGCAAGTTCTGGCTGGCGTGGAAAACCCAGGCCTTCGGAAAAATCCAGTGAAGGTCTTGGCCCCCACGCTTGTCGCTTCGCGTGCCTTCGGCGGTACGCTGCCCCATGCACAAAGAAGAGGGGCTATTTTTCCTGGGGGCGGCCCGTCGGAAAAATCCCCACCATGAAGGTGGCCGTCATCGGCGCCGGCTGGGCCGGTTGTGCGGCGGCGGTCGAAGCCACGCGGCTGGGCCAGCAGGTCACGCTGTTCGAAGCCGGCCGCATTGCCGGCGGCCGCGCGCGGCGCGTCGATGGCCAGTGGCCCGATGGCACAGCGCTGCCGCTGGACAACGGCCAGCACATCCTGATCGGCGCCTACAGCGAGACACTGAAGCTGATGGGCGATCTGGGACTGGATGCCAAAACACTGCTGCAGCGCCTGCCGCTGACCCTGCAGTTTCCCGATGGGACCGGCCTGGCGTTTCCCGCGCTGCCGACACCGCTGGACGCCTTTGCGGGCATCCTGCGCGCGCGCGGCTGGTCCTGGCGCGACAAGTGGTCGCTGCTGTCGGCTGCCACACGCTGGCAACTCGCCGGTTTCCGCTGCCTCCCGACCCTTTCGGTGGCGCAGCTGTGCGAGCGCCTGACGCCTGCGGTGATGGCCACGCTGATCGAGCCGCTTTGTGTGGCCGCACTCAACACGCCGGCCGATCGCGCCAGCGGCCAGGTGTTTCTGCGCGTGTTGCGCGATGCGCTGTTTTCGCAGTCCGGCGGCTCCAACCTGCTGCTGCCGCGTACCGACCTCAGCGCGCTGCTGCCGGACGCCGCATTGGCCTGGCTGGCGCAGCGCGGCGGCGATGTGCGCCTGGGCACCCGTGTGCAGGCGCTGTCACCCGCGGGCACCGGCTGGCAGGTCGATGGTGAAAATTTTGAGCGCGTGATCCTGGCCTGCCCGCCGGGCGAAGCGGCTCGCCTGGTGCAGGCAACAGGCCTGCCCTGCCAGCGCTGGATCGACCAGGCGCGGGCGCTGCAGTTCGAAGCCATCACCACGGTGTATGTCTCGTCACCTGGCACAGGCCTGGCGCAACCCATGCTGGCCTTGCACGCCAGCGAACCGGAAGCTGAGGCACCGGCACAGTTTGTGTTCGACCGCGGCCAGCTCGGCGGCCCGCACGGCCTGCTGGCGTTTGTGGTGAGCGCCAGCCAGGGCGACAACGCGGACGTGGCGCGGCGCGTGTTGCTGCAGGCCACCCGGCAACTGGGCCTGGCCGCGCCGCAGATCGTGCAGACGATTGTGGAAAAACGCGCCACCTTCGCCTGCCTGCCGGGACTGTCGCGGCCCGCCGCGCAGCTCGCGCCCGGCTTGCTCGCCTGCGGCGATTATGTGGAAGGCCCCTACCCGGCAACGCTGGAGGGCGCGCTGCGCTCCGGCCTGGAAGCGGCCCGGCTTGCTATTGAATAGATAGCTGCCTACGCCCGCCGTTCAAGGCCGGAGGCCTGTTTTACTTATGAAGCGGGGCGGTCAGCTTTTGACGCGGTTACGCGCCATCACGCGCACCTGCAGTTGCGCGGGGCGCGCGGTGCAGCGCTGCAGCCAGTCGGCCAGGCGCGGGCAGGCCGCCATCGCATCGGCACGCTGGACCCAGGCCAGTACCGAGGCCACGCAGATGTCGGCCACGGTGAAACGCTCGCCGGCGATGTAGCTGCGGCCCTGCAGGTGTTGCTCCAGCACCTGCAGCACCGGCGCCAGCCGCCGGTCGGCCTGCAGCGCGAGTTCGGGCTTGCGGCGCTCCTCGGGCATGGCCACGCGGTGCATCAGGAAACTCAGCGCGTCCTTTTCGCACTCGGTCACCGCCCAGAAGGTCCAGCGCAGGATCTCGGCGCGTTCAGCATGGTTGTGCGCCGCCAGCGACGAACCGTCGGCCGCCTGGAAACGTTCTGCCAGGTAGAGCGCGCAGGCCATGGACTCCCAGACGATGATGCCGTCATCGTCTATCACCGGGATGTGGCCATTGGGATTGATCGCCAGGAATTCCGGCGTGTGGGTGGCGCCGCCTTCGTAGACCTGGGCGATGTGTTCGTAGTCCAGGCCCAGCTCCTGCGCGACCCACAGCGGGCGCGATGTGCGCGAAGCGGCGATGCCGTAAATTTTCAGTGTCATGTCGGCGTCTCCGCGGCCTTGAACAGGTCGCACAATTCGGTCAGGCTGGTCACGGTTTCATGCGGCGAGGCATCATGCGTCCACAAATGGTCGGAACGGTTGACCCAGGCCGTCTGCATGCCGGCATTGAGCGCGCCCAGCACGTCCAGCGTGGCGTCGTCGCCCACATGCAGCACATTGTGCGCGGGCACATCGACGGCGCCGGCCGCCGCGTGAAAAATCCGCGGGTCCGGCTTGCCCACGCCAAACTGCTGGGCGCTGATGGCGGCGCGGAAATACTTGCCCAGGCCCACACGCGCGACGTCGGCATTGCCGTTGGACAGCGCCACCACCGGGTAGCGCGAGGACAGGAACTCCAGCGCCAGCAGCGCATCGTCAAACAGCGTGACTTCGTGACGCGCCGCAAAAAAAACCTCGAAGGCATCGTCGGCCAGCAGCGGGTTTTCCTTGGACCGGTACAGCGCCAGGCGGATCGCCTCGCGCCGTATCGCGCTGAGGTTGTGTTTGAGTTCGGGACGGGTGCGCAGGATTTGCTCGCGAATGTCATGCCTGGCCGTCGGGTTGGCAAACATGGCAGCGGTCATGGGCGCGTGGCGGCCCAGCCAGGCATCGAGTGCGGCCTCGGCCCGCTCTATCGCGGGCCACACGGGCCAGAGGGTATCGTCAAGGTCAAGGGTTATGGCTTTAATAATTGTCAGGTCAAGCATAGGTAGGGGAGAATAACCCATGACTTTCGCCCCGGAACCCACCTTCATACACGGCCAGCCGGCAAAAACCGCGTCGGCCACTGCCGTGTTGTATTGCAACCTTGGCACGCCAGACGCACCCACGGCCGCAGCCCTGCGCCCTTACCTGGCGCAATTTCTCAGCGATCACCGCGTGATCGAAATCCCGAAAGCCGTCTGGTGGCTGATCCTGCACGGCATCATCCTGCGCGTGCGGCCCAAAAAATCGGCGGCCAAATACGCCAGCATCTGGACCGCGGAGGGCTCACCGCTCAAGGTCTGGACAGCGGCGCAGGCGGCTGCGCTCGCCGGCACGCTGGGCGCCCGCGGGCACCAGGTGGCGGCGCGTTATGCCATGCGCTACGGCAATCCGTCGATCGCCTCCCAGCTGGACGCGCTCAAGGCCGAAGGTGTCACGCGCATCCTGATCCTGCCCGCCTATCCGCAGTACAGCGGCACCAGCACGGCCAGCGTGTTCGACGCGGTCTACAGTTGGGCCGCCAAAGTGCGGCGCATTCCCGAGCTGCGGTTTGTCAACAGCTACCACGACCACCCCGGCTACATCGCCGCGCTGGCGGCGCGCGTGCGCGCGCACTGGGCGGCGCAGGGCCGCGCCGACAAGCTGGTGATGAGTTTTCACGGCGTGCCGGAACGCACGCTGCACCTGGGCGATCCCTACCACTGCGAATGCCACAAGACCGCGCGCCTGCTGGCGCAAACGCTGGGACTGGCGAAAGACCAGTATGTGGTGACCTTCCAGTCGCGCTTCGGCAAGGCCAAGTGGCTGGAGCCCTACACCGAGCCGACGCTGGTGGCGCTGGCACAGGCCGGCACCCACAGCGTCGACCTGATGTGCCCCGGCTTCACCGGCGACTGCCTGGAAACACTGGAAGAAATCAGCATGGAAGCGCGCGAAGCTTTCATCCACGCCGGCGGCAAGAACTTCAGCTACATCCCCTGCCTGAACAACAGTCCGGAATGGCTGGAAGCGCTGGGCGACATCGCCCAGCAACACCTGGCCGGCTGGCCGACGCAGGCCGCGCCCGATCTTCAGGCACTCGCCGCATCACGCGCCGCAGCCCTGGCCATGGGCGCGACGCAGTAAGCCAGCAGGCCTGCGGCTTAGCGCCGGCTGATCACCACACCACCGCCCGCGCCCGAGCTGTCATTGTTGGTGCCGCGCAGCAGGTTGTTGCTGGCGATGGTCAGGGTGTAGGTATCCGGGCTGTAATTGCCCGTGCCCTGCAGATAGACCGGGTTGCTGCCCTGGATCACCACGGTGTTGCCACGAATACTGACCGACACGTCCTGCCTGACCTTTTTGGAAATGCCCTGGTTGTTGGTGAACTCCAGCACCATCACACCCCGGCTGCCCGACTGCATGCGCAGAATGCCGTTGTAGGGGAATCCCGCCGATCCCGCATAGTCCACCAGCCACTCGCCCTGCATCTGGAACTCTGCCGGCGCCGCATCACGTGACCGGCTGTTGCTGCTGCTGTTGGCATTGTTGTTGTCACGCGAAGGCGCATCCTGCGCCGAAGAGGACGCTGCCGCATCACAGCCCCAGGCGCGCACCTTGCAACTCGAGCCGCCCTTGGCCCGGCATTCCGACATGGCGCGCTGCTGCACCGCCCCGCTGGTCGCGCCGGTGCCCCATCCATAGGCGTTGGACCCCCTGGCCTGGTCGGCCGCATAAGCAGCGCATTCGGCGCGGAAGCGCATCACCACGCTGCAATCCGCACCGCATTCGCGCATCGCGCGCGCGTCGGCCTGGTCGACGCTGGGGTGGTTGAAGGAAAAGCCGTACTTTTCACCCTGCAGGGTGTCGATGGCGAGCGAGCCGGCGGCCATCGCCTGGCCGCCGCCCAAAGCGATCAGCAGCGCAAAAGCGAGTCTGGCTGCGGCCGTCTTGATGATGGAAATCATGGTTGTTCCCTTGTTGGAGAAGTATTTTCAGGAATGGAAATATGCCAGGTCCCGCAGAGCTTGCGGCCACCCCGGACCTTCGAATTATGGACGTGCCGTTTGGCAAAAAGCGCTGGCCACGGCCCATCAGCCCCCCATAAATATGGGATGGGGTTTGCCCGACAATGAAGCCCGGCCCCGCCACGCGGCACCGCACCTCCCGAAAGCGCCCATGCACATCCTCTGGACCTACCTGCAACCGCACCGAAAACTGGCCCTGCTGGCACTGGTGCTGGCCGCGGCCAGCCAGGTGCTGGCGCTGATCGACCCCATCATCTTCGGCAAGATCATCGACGGTTACGCCATCAACCGTGGCGACAAGACCGATGAGGAACGGGTCTCCGGTGTTCTGCAGCTGCTCGGGCTGGCGGTGTGCGTGGCGGTGTTGTCGCGCCTGGCCAAGGCGCTGCAGGAATACGTGACGCGCCTGATCGTGCAGAAGCTGGGCACACAGATCTTCAACGACGGCCTGCGCCAGGTCATGCGCCTGCGCTACCAGGAGTTCGAGGACCTGCGCAGCGGCGAGACCCTGTCGCTGCTGCAGAAGGTGCGCGCCGACAGCGAACGTTTCATCAATGCCTTCATCAACACCGTGTTTGCGTCGCTGGTGGGCATCACTTTCCTGTGCTGGTATGCGCTCACGCGACACTGGATGCTGATACCGGTGTTCCTGATCGGCGTGCTGGTGCTGGGCGGGCTGACCGGCTTGCTGAGCCGCGAGATCAAGACGCAGCAGCGCTCCATCGTGCGCGAGACCAACCGCAACTCGGGCTTTATCTCGGAGTCGCTGCGCAACATCGAGTTGATCAAAAGCCTGGGCCTGACCTTCCCGGAGATCCGCCGGTTGCAGGCGCAGACCACCAAGATCTTCGGGCTCGAGATGCAGAAGGTCAAACGCATCCGCCTGTTGTCCTTCCTGCAGGGCACGACCCTGAGCCTGCTCAAGCTGGCGGTGCTGTTTGCGCTGCTGTGGCTGATTTTTCGCGACGTGCTGAGCACCGGCGAGCTGATCGCCATGCAGTTCATCTCGGTGGCGATTTTTGCGCCGCTGCAGGAGCTGGGCAACATCATCATCGCCTGGCGCGAGGCCGATGCCTCGCTGCTGAACTTCGCGGCGCTGATGGCCAAGCCGGTGGAGCGAAGGCCGGATTCCCCGGTCGCCGTCGGCCCGCTCACGGCCGTGCGTTTTGCCGATGTGAGTTTCAGCCACAAGGGCGCAGCCGACAAGGCCCTGGACGGCGTGTCCTTCGATGCCGGCCTCGGCGACACGATTGCCTTTGTCGGCCCCTCGGGTTCCGGCAAATCGACCCTCGTCAAACTGCTGGTCGGGCTTTACACCCCCGCCAGCGGCGAGGTGTTTTACAACGACATCTCGACTGGCGACCTGCGTTACAACGAGGCGCGCCGGCAGATCGGCTTTGTGACACAGGAAACACATCTGTTCTCCGGGACGCTGCGCGAGAACATGCTGCTGGTCAAACCCGATGCGACAGATGCCGAGATCGTCACCGCCATGCAGCAGGCCTCCTGCGCCTACCTGCTGGACAAATCGCCCGAGGGCCTGAACACACCGATTGGGGAAAGCGGCGTCAAACTCTCGGGCGGCGAGCGCCAGCGCCTGTCGATTGCACGCGCCCTGCTGCGCCAGCCGCGTTTGCTGATTTTTGACGAGGCCACCTCGGCGCTGGACTCGCTGACCGAAGAACAGATCACCGCCACCGTGCGCCAGGTTTCAGCCGTCAGCACCCGCATCACCATCCTGATCGCGCACCGGCTCTCGACCATCATGCATGCCGACACCATCTTCGTGCTGGAAAAAGGCCGCATTGTCGAAAGCGGCTCGCATGCCGCGCTGCTCGAAGTCAAGGGCCTGTACTACGCGATGTGGCGCCAGCAGATCGGCGAGCGGCCCGGCGCGCCGCGCGAGTTGCCGCTGCTTGCCAGCGAGCCTGCGGTGCTTGCTGAAGCGGAGCGCATCGATGTCTGAGCTGCACCTCGAACCGCTCAATCAGGGTGTCTGGCGCGTGATCCACAGCGGGCATGGCCATGTCGGCAACCTCAAATTGATTGGCGGCGTCTGGAAGTTCAAGGCCATCGGTTACGGCCCCGGCGCTGAAGTGGTTCCCGGCGGCGGGCCGCTGACCGACCGCCACAACACCGTGTTGGCGGCGCCCGATGAAGCGCTGGTCAATGCAGCGCTGACCTCACCGTAAAAATCCTGTCCAATAGCGCCATGGAACCCAACAGCACCACAGACCAGCGCCTGACCGAACTCGAGATCAAGGCCTCGTTCACCGAAGACCTGCTCGACAAATTGGACGCTGTCATCGTGCGCCAGCAGCAACAAATCGACGCCCTGATCCGCGAGATCGCCGATTTGAAGCAGCAGGCGCCGATGGATGGCGGCGTCAGTGCGGTGCGCAGTTTGCGCGATGACTTGCCGCCGCATTTTTGAGACTTAGGCGTCTTACATCCTTTGCCATGCAAACAGACAGCTGCAGCACTGATATTTCTCGTCAGCGAATGACCTGGCTGGATCGAGCAATAAGCCAGGAGGGTTGCGTGCGCAATGGCAGGATGCTGAGCACGCAAGGTCTTCTCCTTCTTCGTGACATTGAGAGGGCTTTCTGCGCCGGCGCATGGCTGTCGGTTGTCGTCTTGGCATACGCGGTTGTGGACGCAACGCTTCGCGATGTAGCTACGGGCGACTACAAGAGCAAAGCCGCGGATTTGTACGGATCGAACCCCGACCTTGACTGGCTACGAACGCTGCGAAATGAAATTGTTCATGTCTCTCCTCCGGGAAGCCCCTCTGGGTTGTGGAAGCTGCCGGCAACGGATCTTTCCGCATGTCATGAAGCTCTTGAGCATGAGGCACAACGAGCCGTTGCACTGGCGTACCGCCAAGTGTTCGCCCAGCAGGCCGGTGCCCAACCACGTCCTTGAGCGGACGTGCGTTCGACCCGGCGATTACCTTGAGTATTAGTTTCCCCAAAGAAAACATGCCTATTACTTGGACCGACCAGCTAACCGACATCGACTGGCACGAACTCTCTGCGCTGTATGCCGCGGCGCCCTTGGGCAACAAGAGCCCCGCCAGCCTGCAAACCGTCTTCACCAACAGCATGTTCCGCTGCTTCGTCCGCGAAAACGGCCAGCTTGTCGGCGTGGGACGCGTGCTGGCTGACGGCGTGGACTGCGCTTATATCTGCGACATCGCCGTCCTGCCCAGCCACCAGGGCACGGGGCTGGGCAAGCAGATCGTGAGCCATCTGGTGGACCCGTCGCGTGGCCACCGCAAGATCATTCTTTATGCAGTGCCGGGCAAGGAAGGTTTTTACCGCAAGCTGGGTTTCAAACGCATGACGACGGCCATGGCAATCTTTGATGACCAGGCCGGGGCGCTGGCGCGGGGTTACATCCAGCGAGACCTGAGGGATGGATGGCGGGTCAGGCCCGCCATGACAGACCACACAGCGCAGTTTGAGTATCAAATCGGCCATCAGCCCTTTGTTCACAAGCGTAAGTAGCTATTGATTCGATAGCGTTCGCAGCTGACTGGCAAGTGATGCCCTCAGCCACGCCGCCGGTTTCCAGCTGGAAATACGCCGCCGCTAGCCCGTTCGGGCGATGCGCCACCCTGCCCCGCCGGCCTAGACTCGGTCATCTCAACTTGCCTGGGGGAACATCATGCGCATACGGACTCTGGTTGTCGCAACCCTTGTTTTGCTGGCGTCGCTGCCGGCGCTGGCGCTCCAGCCTGGTGACGCAGGCACCTACCTTGTCGTCAACGTCCAGGGGCAGATCACGCCCAAAGCCTTTCGCATGGTGCAAGGCGCCAACCAGTGGTCGCTGGAAGAGCGCAAGCCCGATGGTTCCTGGGCCAGCGTCACCTGCGAGACAGAATGCGTCTTGCGGGACTCCAGCGAAGCCGACATCCAGCGTTTCTTTCCGGCCGCTACCCTGGCCCAGATCACGCCGGACTGCGTCCACAACCTGGCGTTCGCCTTCTGCGGCTATTCGCTGAAGGCGAATGCGCTTTTCCGGGGCTATCTGTTGGTGGCGATGATCGCCAACCCGCCGGTGAGCCTGCGGCTGGCACGCGTCACGCCGGACCCGAAACCGGGGTCGTGAGCCGCCGGTCCGGCTCCGGCTCGATGCATCAAATCAGCCTGCAGCGCTTGTCGAACAAGCGTGAGCAGCTATCTATTCAGTAGCAAGCGCGGCCCGGCTGGCCGCCATCACAAACGCCGCCACGCGCTCGAGCTGATCGGGCACATTGAGCGCCGGGGCATGGCCGCAGCCTTCGATTTCAACCACTTCCGTGAGCCGCTGCGCGCCTGGTCCGCGCGTCAGCATTTCGGCCGTGGTTTCGCGCAGCACCAGGTCGGAGTCGGCGCCGCGCAGGCACAAGACAGGAATGGACAGCGCGTCGTAGTGGTCCCAGATCAGGTAGTCGTCGGGGTGATGCGTGAACTGCTGCACCATGGCCGGGTCGTAATGTGTGGTGACCTGGCCATTCGGCAGGCGGCGCGTGGAGGTCTCGGTCAGGCGCCGCCACTGCGCGTCGCTGAGCCAGCCGTAGGGCTTGTAGACCTGGCGCAAAAAGGCTTCGAGTTCACGCACGGTGTCGAAGGACGGCGGGTTGCCGGCGTAGGAGCGTATACGCGCGACCGCGGCGTCGGAAATCCGCGGCGCTGTGTCATTGAGCACCAGGCTGCGGATGCGCGGCTTCAGGCTGGGCTCGAACAGGCCCGACGCGCAGACCATGCCGATGGCGCCGCCCATGGAGGTGCCGACCCAGTGCGCACTGTGGATGCCCAACTGGTCGAACAGCGACGCAGCAATGCGCGCGTAAAACGACAGCTGGTACTCCCTGGCCGGGTCCGGGCTCCACTGGCTCAGGCCGCGGCCAATCGTGTCTGGGCAGATCACCCGGTAGCGCGTGCTCAGGTAAGCGGCCAGTTCGTCCATGTCGCGCCCGGTGCGCGCCAGGCCATGCCAGGCGATCACGGTGTCGGCGTGCTGCGAACCCCATTCGGTGTAATGGATTTCGCGGCCGGCGCAGTTGATGTAATGCGACGTGAAGGACATGGAATGGACTCTCTGTGATCTGTGGTTTTGAGTACCGCGGCGGCGCTACTTCAGCAGCTTGCCGGTGCTGCCGATCACCGTCACCTCGACATAACGCGAGCCGATGCGGTTGACGGGCGAATAATTGACAGTGACGCCCCCGGTGTCATAACTGTTCATGCCTTCCAAGGCCTTGACAACCCTGGCCCGCGTCGGGTTCGGGCCGGCGCGGCGCAGGGCTTCGACCAGCACCTTGGCGCCGACGAACTCCTCGAAGCTGGTGTAGTTGACGAGCTCCTTGGGCGCATATTTCTTCAGCAGCGCCTGGTACTCGCGCACCACCGGTGTGTTGGGCATGTAGGGGTAAGGCACCACCTGGCTGATGCCAAGGCCGTGCGCGTTTTTCAGGCCGGCCAGTTTCACCAGCTCGGCCGGGTCCACCACCGAGATGTTGTAGAGCTGCGCGCCGCCGCCGGTTTCGCGGTACAGCTTCACAAACGCCGCCGTGGATTTGTTGACCGAAATCATGATGACGGCCTGCGCGTCCGAGGCCTTGATTTTCTTCACCGCCTCTTCGACCTTGTCGGTGTTGCGCTCGTAACCCGCGGCCACCGAGAGTTTCAGGTTGCGTTTGGCCAGCGCCTTCTCGACGCCGAGCAAGCCGGCCTTGCCGAAGCCATCGTCCTGGTACATCACGGCGATGCGGCTCATGCCCAGCGTCGTGACCTGCTGCACCATGTGTTCGGTCTCGTCGGCATAACCGGCGCGCACATGGAAGATCCACGGATTGAAGGGGTTGCGCAGCGACTCGCCGCCGGTGTAGGGCGCGACCAGCGCGGCGCCCCCGACATCGAGCACACCGTCGGTCAGCAACTGGGTGACATTGGCGGTGCCGGCAAAACCGAACAGCGCCACCACCTCGGGCTTGGCCAGCATCTCGCGCGTCAGGCGCACGGTCTCGGCCACCTTGTAGCCGTCGTCCACCACTTCGTGGCGGATCTTCGCGCCATGGATGCCGCCGGTCGCATTGATGTGCTCGAAGTAGATTTTTCCGCCAACCACCATCTGGTGGCCAGTGCTCGCCAGCACGCCCGACAGCGGCGCCACCTGGCCGATCACCAGGTCGGCGGCCGACACCAGCCCGCCTGCCGCGCTCAAGCTCAGTGCGAGCAGCGCGGCCCGCGTCTGTCGCGCCCAATGTCCCAAAGTTTTCTTCGTCATGGTTTGTCTCCTGCTTGTTGTTGCCTGGATTCAGGCTTTTGTCTACGACCGACTCGATAGGCGCGCGGCGCGCAGCCGCCCCACCACACCGGTGGGAAAGTAATAAACCGACAACACAAACAGCAGGCCCAGCCAGAGCAGCCAGCGATCCGGGGAAAGCAGTGCCGCCAGCCAGGGCAGGCCGGCGGCGGCCTCGCTGGCAAGCCGCAGCAAGTCCTGCAGGTAGCTCTGCGCCACCAGGAATAGCGCCGCGCCTATGGCTGCGCCGTAAATCGTGCCCATGCCGCCGATCACGACGATCAGCAACACGTCGATCATGATTTCGAAGGACAGCGAGGTGTCCGGTCCGTTGTAGCGCAGCCAGAGTGCCAGCATGGCGCCGGCCATTGTGGCAAACAGCGCCGACAACACGCTGGAGGTGGTGCGGTAAACCACCACGCGGTAACCGATGGCCTCGGCGCGGAACTCGTTTTCGCGGATCGCCTGCAGCACGCGGCCGAAAGGCGAGTTGACGATGCGCAGCAGGCTGAGCAGCAGCACCAGCGTGACCACAAACAGCAGGTAGTAGGTCAGCAGGCGCCCGTCGATGGAGACACCGAGAAAGGGCTGCTCGAAAAACTCCATGCTGGGCGACAACAGCTCAGGCACCTTGAAGCTCAGGCCGTCTTCGCCGCCGGTGATTTCCGACAGTTGCGAGGCCAGGGTCTGGAAGGCCGAGGCCACCGCCAGCGTGATCATGGCAAAAAAGATGGCCTTGACGCGCAATGAAAACAGCCCCACCAGCAGCGACAGCACAAAGGACAGAGCCAGTGACGACAGCAGCCCGACGGACAGGGCCTCCCAGGTCGGGCCCAGGCGTGTGGTCGCCACCGCGATGCCATAAGCGCCAATGCCAAAAAACATGGTGTGCGCAAAACTGACGATGCCCGTGTAACCCAGCAGCAGGTCGAAGCTGGCGACCAGCACAATAAACACGAGTATCTTGGCGGCGACGCTGAGCGCCTTGACACCCGGGAAGATGAACGGTGCAAAGGCCAGGGCCAGCAGCAGGCCGACCAGGATGACCGCCAGCACGCGGCTGCGCGGGAAGTCGTTGGAAAGAAGTCGCGTTAGCATGTGATTTCCCGTTCGCCCTGAGCTTGTCGAAGGGCATTCGTGGTTTGCTGCGTGGGCTTCGACAGGCTCAGCCCGAACGGATAAACGGTTTTCATGGCGTCATCCTCAACGGTTGGTCACGGGGTAGATGCCCTGGGGCCGCCAGAGCAGGATGGCCGCCATCAACGCGATATTGGAAAACAGCGCCACCTTGGGGGCCAGGAAACCGGTGTAGTTGGCCATCAGCCCGACCAGCAAGGCGCCGATCAGCGCACCGCCGGTAGAGCCCAGCCCGCCGATGATGATGACGATGAAGATCAGCACATTGACCTGCGCGCCCATCTGCGGCGTCACGCTCTGCTGGTACATGCCCCACATCACGCCGCCCAGGCCGGCCAGCGCGCTGCCGACCACGAACACCCCGACAAACAGGCGCTTGATGCGGTAGCCCAGCGACTCGACCATCTCGCGGTCCTGCACGCCGGCGCGTATCAGCAGGCCGACCTTGGTGCGTGCCAGTGTCCAGGCCAGGACGGCGAACACCACCACGCCCACGGTCACCGCGATGAGACGGTATTTTTCAATCGCCGCGTCGCCGAGCAGCAGAGAGCCGCGCATGCCTTCGGGCATGGGCAGGGCAATCTGCGCCGGGCCCCAGATCACCTTGATCAGCTCCTCGCCGATGATCATGCCGCCCATGGTGATCAGGATCTGCTTCAAGTGCTGGCCATAGACCGGCCGAACGATGAAACGCTCGAACACCAGGCCGACGGCACCCGCCACCAGCATCGCGACCAGCATGGCCGGCAGCACGGCCAGCATGTTGCGCAACATCGACTCGCTTTGGGTGTAGTCACTCATGGCGCCGAGCACGCTGGTGGCCACAAAAGCCCCCAGCGCGATGAACACGCCGTGGCCAAAATTGAGCACGTCCATCAGGCCGAACACCAGCGTCAGGCCGGAGGCGATGATGAAGATGATCATGCCCATGGCGAGCCCGGCGACGGTCAGGGTGATCCAGGTCGAGCCGGAGCCGATCAGCGGAAAAACCAGCACGGCCAGCAGAGGCACCAGCGCGAGAGGCTTCCAGTCAAAGTCTAGAGTTTTCATAGTGCCAGTCCCAGCAGGGATTGCTGCAACGCGGTGTCTGCTGCCAGTTCCGCCATGGAACCGGCATGCACCACCACGCCGTTGTCCATCACGGCGACGCTGTCGCCCAGGCGTTTGGCAAAGTTGATGTTTTGCTCCACCAGCAAAATCGTCACGCCGCTGGCCTTGAGCTGGGCAAAGGCGTCGATCATGTTGTTGATGATGGCCGGCGCCAGGCCCTTGCTGGGCTCGTCGACGATCAGCAGTTCACGCGGCTCGACAATCGCGCGCGCCACCGCCAGCATCTGCTTTTGGCCGCCCGACAACTTGCCGGCCGGGTGGTTCCAGAATTTTTCCACCGCCGGAAACAGCGAGAAGATCCACTTCAGCCGCGTCTCGTCCATCTGGCTGGCCCGTTGGGCGCTGCGCGCAGCCAGCAGCATGTTTTCCTTGACGGTGAGGTCGGAAAAAATGCCCATGCTTTCGGGCACGTAGGCGATCTTGAGCTCGGCGATCTGCGGCGTGGCCAGCTGCGTGATGTCGCGCCCGCCAAATGTCACCTTGCCCCGGGAGGCCTGCCACAAGCCCATGATGGTGCGCAAGGTGGTGGTCTTGCCGGCCCCGTTGCGGCCCAGCAGCATGGTGAGCTGGCCCTTGGGTATGGCCAGGTCCACGCCATGCAGGATGTGGTATGCGCCGATGTGGGTGTGCACGCCTTCGAGAGTCAGCAAATTGGTGCTCATGCCGCCTCCCCTGCGGTGGCCGGCGCCACGCCCAGATAGGCCTCTTGCACCACCGGCGAGGCAATCACCTCGGCCGGCTCGCCGTCGGCCACCAGCGCGCCGTTGTGCAGCACGATGATGCGGTCGGCCAGTTCACGCACCACGTCCATCTTGTGCTCCACCAGCAAAATTGTTTTGGTCTTGTCCTGCTTCAACTGGCGGATCAGGTTCAGGATCACCGGCGCCTCGTCGGTGCTCATGCCGGCCGTCGGTTCGTCGAACATGAAGACCTGCGACTCCAGCGCCATCAGCAGCGCGACTTCGAGCTTGCGCTGGTCGCCATGCGGCAGGCTGGCCACCGGCATCTGCGCCTTGTTTTCCATGGCCACGGCCTCGAGAATTTCTTCGGCCCGGCCCAGCAGCGCCTTGTGGTCGCTCCAGATGCTCCACAGGTTCAGCCCGTGCCGGTGCGCACCGTGGCGCGTGGCCTGTACCGCCAGGCGCACGTTTTCCAGCACGGTGAGATTGGGGAACAGGTTGGTCAGCTGAAACGCCCGCCCCAGGCCGGCATGGGTGCGCGCCGACACGCCCAGCCCCGAAAGCTCCTGGCCGTTGAGCGTGACCGTGCCACTGCTGGCCTTGAGCTGACCCGAGATCAAATTGAAATAGGTCGTTTTACCGGCACCATTCGGGCCGACGATGGCCGTCAGCGTGCCAGGCGCAAAAGTGCAGCTGACAGCGTTGACCGCCACGTGGCCACCGAAGCGGATCGTGAGTTCGTGGGTTTGAAGCATGTTTTTCTTTCCCCTTTGATGGGGAATCCCGTCGCTGCGACAGGTTGGATCCGTTCGCCCTGAGCCTGTCGAAGGGGTCTTCAACAGGCCCGGGCAGGCTTCGACAGGCTCAGCCCGAACGGAGGCTTGTGAAATTACCGTTTGTTCGAAATCGGGATCGCCATCTCTTCCGGCTTGATCTCGCGGACCAGCTCCGGCACGCCCCAGGCAAATGCCGGGTCGGCCTTGATGCGGAAGTGATACATGCTCTGCATGGCCTGGTGGTCTTCCTTGCGGAAAGTCATCTTGCCCTTGGGCGTGTCAAAACTCATGCCTTCCATGGTGGAAATGAGCTTGTTGGTGTTGGTGTCGCCGTTGGTTTTGTTGAGCGCCGTCACCACCGCCATCGCTGCCGAGAAGCCGCCCGCGGTGAAGAAGTCCGGCGGTGTCTTGAACTGCTTGTAGTGCTGGGCCACCATGGCTTCGTTCACCGGGTTCTTGGGGATGCCGAAGTAGTAGTACAGCGCACCTTCCATGCCCGGGAAACTCTTGTAGGCGACCATGGCGGGCAGGATGTTGCCGCCGGTGGCGAGCTTGATGCCGTAACGCTTTTCCAGGTCCAGGTCAGCGATCTTCGGAAACGGCGTCGGGCTGCCCGACCAGCCGACCGACAGGTATTTGTTGCCCGGCTGGTCTTTGAGCTTGTCCACAATGCGCTGCAGTCCGGCAGTGAAGTCGGTGGTGCCGACCGGCAGGTACTCTTCGTGAACAATCTTGGCGTTCTTCATGAAGGACTTGGCGGCCTTCACACCATCACGGCCGAAGGCGTTGTCGTTGGCGAGCATGGCGACCACATTGCCGGGACGGTCCAGGGCCACCGCGTTGGCAGCGGCATCCTGGCTGGAATTGCGGCCGGTGCGGAAGATGTATTTGTTCCACTTGTCGCCGGTGATGCTGTCGGCCACAGCAGGCTCGACCAGCAGAATCTTCTTGTATTCCTCGGCCACCGGCAACATGGCCAGTGCCACGGGCGAGGCCGTGGGACCGACGGCGATGTCGACTTTTTCGTCGGCATAGGCCGCGGCCAGCGCCGCCTTGCCCACGTCGGGCTTGCCCTGGTCGTCCTTCTCGATCACCACCAGCTTCTTGCCCCCGACCATCATGGTGCCGCCGGTGGCGTAGTTCAGTCCCATGTGAAAACCGACGATGGTCTGCTTGGCATAGGCCTCCAGCGGGCCGGTCTTGCTGGCGATGATGGCGATCTTGATGTCTTTGCCCTGGCTCAGGGCAAGGGGCGAAACAAAAGCCGTGGTCAGTGCGGCCAGTGCGATGAGGGAACGACGGTGCATGGATGTCTCCTGTTGTGGGTTATGCACCAGGATTGCACAGGTCGTGCCAGCTTCAAGCTATTGATTTATAAAGATATTTTTTTATCTTGAGCTAAAATGTATGAAATAAATACATTATTTGTGTATTTACTTCAGTCATATGTCTGAATTTCGATCAGGGTTATCCAGACGTTCATAGAGTTTGGCGCGCGAGATGCCGAGCAGGCGGGACGCCGCCAGCTTGTTTCCGCCGGTGGCCTCCATGGCGGCCGCAATGGCGCGGCGCTCGACCTGCGCGATCTGCTCGGCCAGTGGACGCAGCGGGTCGGACTGCGAGGGGTCCGCGCCCTGCAGCGCGGCGGGCGCGGGCGCGATGCGTTTTATGCCGGCGTCTTTCAGGACTTCCTCGACCTGCGCGCGGTCTATGCTGGCCGAGTCGCTGCGCATGGCGGCCTGCTCCAGTACGTTGCGCAGTTCGCGGATATTCCCGCGCCAGGTCTGCGCCGACAGCAGCGCCAGCGCATCGGCCGACAGCTCGGGCTGGCGGTCGCCGCTGCGCAAGGCCATTTCCTCACCCAGCACCTCCAGCAGCGCCGGAATGTCGGAACGCCGCTCGCGCAGCGGTGGCACCCGCACCGGCAGGACGTTGAGGCGGTAAAACAGGTCTTCGCGAAACTTGCCTTCGCGCACCAGTGCAGCCAGGTCGCGCGAGGTCGCGGCAATCAGGCGCGCGTCGAAAGGAATCAGCTTGTTCGAACCCAGCGGCTCGATCTCGCCCTCCTGCAAGGCGCGCAGCAGCTTGGCCTGCAGCGCCTGCGGCATGTCGCCGATCTCGTCGAGAAACAGCGTGCCGCCGTCGGCCAGCTTGAACTTGCCGTCGCGCCCCTTGCGGTCGGCGCCGGTGTAGGCGCCGGGCGCGACGCCAAAAAATTCGGCCTCCAGCAGGGTGTCGGGCACGGCCGCAATGTTGACGCTGATGAAAGGCCCGCGCGCGCGGCTGGACGCCGCATGAATGGCGTGGGCCAGCAACTCCTTGCCAGTGCCGGTTTCGCCGAGCAGCAGCACCGGGCTGGAGGTCTGCGCCGCGCGGCGCGCCTGGCGCTTGACCTCGACCGCCGCCGGACTGGTGCCGATAAAACTGGCAAAGGTGTGTTTGGACTGGCGCTGCCCGCCGGTATGCTGCAGCCGCTGGCTGGCCAGTTCGCGGCGCGCATCGTCGAGGTCGCGGTGCAGCAGCGCAAACTTGCTGATCAGCGGCTGCAGGGTGGTTTCGGGGTGGTCGAACAGCACGATGCCGATGGCACCGATGATGTCGTCGCCGCTGTCGTCGCGCAGCGGGATGCGGCTCACGACAAAGGTGCCGGCGCGGTTCGTCAGCAGGTCGATCAGGAAGGCTTCACCGGTTTCCAGCACGCGCCGCATCTGCGTGTTCGGGATCACCTCTTCCACCATGTGCCCGACAAACTGGTCCACCGAGGAAAAACCCAGCGCCGGCAGGAAGCGCTTGTAGCCGTCATTGACCCAGACGATGCGGCCGGTGCGGTCCACCAGGAACATGCCCTGGCTGATGCTGGAGAACAGGTGGAACATGGACCGCGCCGCCAGTTCCAGAATGCTCTGGGCATCGCGCGGCAGGCCATGCGTGGTGGTGTCAAGCGTCTCCATGCGCCGATGTTAACGCGCAGGCGCCAGGCAGCTGCGTGCTCAGGCTGCGGCAGGCGTCCTGAACGCGCGGAACAAACGCGGCAACACCAGCACCGCCACCACAATCACCAGCAAGGTCACCGACATGGGGCGCTGCAAAAACACCATGGCACTGCCCTCGCCGATCGACATGGCGTTGCGGAACTGGGCTTCGGCCAGCGGGCCCAGGATCATGCCAACCACCACCGGTGCGGTCGGGAAGTCAAAGCGCCGCATCACGACACCCAGCACGCCGATGCCGTAGAGGAGGAACAAATCGAAAGCGCTTTGCCGCATGCCGTAGACACCCACGGTCGCAAAAATCAGGATGCCGGCGTACAGGTAGGGCTTGGGGATTTTCAGCAGCTTGACCCACAGGCCGACCAGCGGCAGGTTCAGCACCAGCAGCATGACGTTGCCGATATAGAGCGAGGCGATCAGCGCCCAGACCAGCGCCGACGAACTGGTGAACAGCTGCGGGCCGGGCTGGATGCCGTAGTTCTGGAAAGCGCCGAGCAAAATCGCCGTGGTGTTGGAGGTCGGGATGCCGAGCGTCAGCAGCGGGATCATGGCGGCCGTGACGGTGGCGTTGTTGGCGGCTTCCGGGCCGGCCACACCCTCGATGGCGCCTTGGGTTCCAAACTCGGTGTTGTCCTTCGCCAGCTTTTTCTCGGTCGCATAACTCAGGAAGGTCGGGATCTCGGTGCCGCCGGCCGGGATGCAGCCAAAGGGCGCGCCTATGGCCGTGCCGCGCAGCCAAGCCGGCCAGGATCGGCGCCAGTCTTTGGCCGTCATGTGCACCTTGCTGAGCTTGTTCTGCGAATCGACAATGCGGCCTTCGTAGAGCACCGCATACATGGCTTCGGAGACGGCAAACAGGCCGACCGCCACCAGCACGATCTCGATGCCGTCCAGCATCTCGGGCACGCCGCCGGTGTAACGCGCCTGACCGGTGATCTGGTCCAGGCCGACCAGGCCCGCTGCCAGGCCGACAAACAGCGCAGTCAGGCCGCGCACCGCGCTTTTGCCGAGCACGGCACTGACGGTGGTGAAGGCCAGCAGCATCAGCATGAAGTATTCGGGCGGTCCCAGCTTCACCGCGAACTCGGCGACCACAGGCGCAAACAGCGTGACCAGCACGGTGGCGATGGTGCCGGCGACAAAGGAGCCGATGGCCGCCGTGGCCAGCGCCGCGCCGGCGCGACCGCTCTTGGCCATCTTGTTGCCTTCCATCGCCGTGACCATGCTGGCGGTTTCTCCCGGCGTGTTCAGCAGGATGGAGGTGGTGGAGCCGCCGTACATGGCGCCGTAATAAATGCCGGCGAAAAAAATCATCGAAGCGGTGGCCTCGACCTTCACCGTGATCGGCAGCAGCATGGCCACCGCGACCGCGGGACCGATGCCTGGCAAGACGCCGACGGCGGTGCCGAGCGCGCATCCGACAAAACACCACAGCAGGTTGATCGGCGTGGCTGCAGTGACAAAGCCCTGCAGGAGCTGGTTGAAGATGTCCATGGGTCGCCTTCGGTGGTACGGCTCAGAGCCAGCCGGTGGAAGTCAGGCCCGGCAGGTTGATCGCCAGGAACTGCGTGAAGACCCAGTACACCGGCGCCGAAATCGCCAGGCCGATGGCGATGTTCTTGAGCCACTTTTTGGGTTCTATCCCCGTCTTTCCTTCGGCGCCGCGCAGGCCTTGCACCGCCAGCACAAAACACAGGGTGCAGCTCAGGATGAAACCGATGCTGGTGATCAGCGCCGCATTGGCCAGCAGGCCGGCGGAAACCCAGGCAAAACCGGCCCAGTACGCCGGAGCGCTGTCACCAGGCGGCGCCATCTCGCGGAAGCCGCCGCTTGACGCCTCCCACACCAGGAAGCCGCCGCACACCGCGAGGGCGAGGGACACCACCCAGGGCAGGAAGTTGGGGCCGGCGCCGGCATAACCGGCGGCCGAGGGGATGCTGAGTGCGCCAACGGCCAGGCCGGTCGCCAGCAGCATCACGCCGCCACCGACCAAGGCCTGCAAGCGGGTTTGGGCTGGGGAAAAGGGAGTTGGAGTCATGGTGACCTCACTGAAAAAGGGATGTCATCCCGGACCTGATCCGGGATCATGCCGCACACACCACTGCCGCAGCAAGCGAGGCATGGATTGCGGGTCAAGCCCGCCATGACAAAAGGACGGAGGGCAGGCCTTTAAACCATGCCCGACTTGACCATGGTCGCGCGCAGGCTGGCGAAGTCGTCATCGACAAACTTCTCGAACTCGGCGCCGGTCAGCACGGCCGGCGTCCAGTTGTTCTTCTCCATGGCCTCGGCCCAGGCTTTGGACTTCAGCGCTTTCAGCACCATGTCGGTCAGGTCCTTGCGCTGTGGCGGGGTGATGCCAGGCGCGCCATACACGCCGCGCCAGTTGCCGATCACGACATTGATGCCCTGCTCCTTCAGCGTCGGCACATTCACGCCCTTCAGGCGCGTGTCCGAGGTGACGGCCAGCGCGCGCATCTTGCCGCTGGCGATGTATTCGGCAAATTCGCTGTAGCCGCTGCCGCCTATGGTGACGTTGCCGCCGAGGATGGCGGCAATCGCCTCGCCGCCGCCACGGAAGGCCACGTAATTGATTTTGGACGGGTCCACGCCGACGTCACGGGCGATCATCGCGGCCGCGATGTGTTCGGTGGAGCCGCGCGATCCGCCGCCCCACTTGACGCTGCCGGGGTCTTTCTTGAGTTGCTCGACCACATCCTTCATGGTCTTGAACGGCGAGCTGGCCGGCAGCACGAAGACGTTGTATTCGCTGGTGATGCGGGCAATCGGCGTGGCCTGGCTCAGGTTGACCGGCGGCTTGCCGGTGATGATGCCGCCCAGCATCACGGCGCCCATGACCATCAGCGCGTTCGGGTCATTTTTGCTGCCGTTGATGAACTGCGCCAGGCCCAGCGCGCCGGCGGCGCCGCCCTTGTTGTCGTAGGTCACGGTGGACGCCGCACCGGAGTCCTGCAGCGCCTTGCCGAGTGCGCGGCCGGTGGTGTCCCAGCCGCCGCCCGGGTTGGCGGGGATCATCATCTTGACATTGGCTGCGGCCAGAGCCGGCAGCGGCAGGGTGGCGGCAGCGGCAATGGCGGCCATGGATTTGAGGAAGGTATCGCGACGCATGAATTGTCTCCTTGTGTTGTGCTTGCCAGCGCATCATGCCCCCGCTGGCTGTCAACTGGCTGTCTTGAAACGTTACGGAAAGTGCTAAGGTCCGGCCCATGAAACTGCTGCTGGTCGAAGACGATGCCGCCATGCGCACCACCCTGGTCCGCGCGCTGGGGCGCCGCGGCATACAGATCGAGGCCTGCGGCGACGGGCGCGTGGCGCTGGACAAGTGGCAGTCGTCGGCCTTCGACGTGATCCTGCTGGACCTGACCCTGCCCGGGCTGGACGGCCTGCAGGTGCTGGAGCAAGCCAGGCGCGGCGGGCTGGACACACCGGTGCTGATCCTGACCGCGCGCGGCACTGTCGGCGACCGCATCATCGGCCTGAACACCGGCGCCGACGACTACCTGCCCAAACCTTTCGACCTCGACGAGCTGGAAGCACGTTTGCGCGCCCTGCACCGGCGCCGCCCCGGTTCCCTGCCCGAATCGGCCTCCAGCCCTTATGCGGCAGGCGCCATCAGCTATGAAAAAGAGAGCGGCGCAATCTACTTCCGGGACCAGGTGCTGGACCTGGCGCCGCGCGAGCTGGCGCTGCTCAAGGCCCTGCTGGAGAAGCAGGGCCATGCGGTGACCAAGGAGCGGCTGTTCGACCTGGTGTTTCCGGGCCAGGCCGAGGTCGCCTACGAAGCCATCGAGGTGGTGGTGTACCGCCTGCGCAAAAAGCTGGCGCACACCGGCGTGACGCTGATGACGCTGCGCGGTCTCGGCTACCTGCTGAAAACCGATGTATAGGCGCAGAACCGCCCGCACCCCCACGCTGGCCGGGGTGATGTCGCTGCGGCGATACCTGCTGCTCGGCATCCTGCTCCCCATCGGCGTGCTCATCGTGATCAACACCGTCAGCCTGTACCGGCAGACCTTGGGCGCAATCAACATCGCCTACGACCGGACCCTGCTGGCTTCGGCCAAGACGATTGGCGAGCAACTCGACGTCGAGGGCTTCGACGAGCAGGCCCAGCTGCGCGCCACCGTGCCCTACTCGGCGCTGGAAGCTTTCGAGGCCGACAACCGCAGCCAGCTGGTCTACCGCGTTTCCAGCCTGCAGGGCGAGGTGATTTCGGGTTTTGGCGAGCTGCCGTTCTGGCGCGGCCGCATTCCGGACCAGGGCGCCTATGCGGCCCTGGTGGATTTTTACGACGACAGTTTTCGCGGCGATGCGGTGCGGGTGGCGGTGCTGCTGCAGCCGGTGTCCAGCGCCCGTGGCCGCGGCATGGCGGTGGTGCAGGTGGCGGAAACCCTGGAACTGCGCGAGACGCTGGCACGCAAGGTCCTCGTCGACACCCTGTGGCGGCAGGCGCTGCTGGTCGGCGTGATTGCGCTGGTGGTGATTGTGGTGGTGCAGCGCGCCACCCGGCCGGTGCGCCGGCTCAGCGCGGAACTCAAGGCCAGGCCCGAAGGCGACCTGACCCCGGTGGCCGCCCCGGACGCGCCGCGCGAGCTGCTGCCGCTGATCGATGCCACCAACCAGGTGATGCAGCGGCTGCAGAACCTGACGGACCACCAGAAGCGTTTTGTGCGGGACGCCTCGCACCAGTTGCGCACACCGCTGGCGGTGCTGAAGACGCAGGTGCAGTCGGCACTGCGCGGCGATGTGGCCCCGCGCCAGGCGCTGCAGGAAATCGAGGACACGGTCGAACGCGCCACTGTATTGGCCAACCAGATGCTGGCGCTGGCCAAGGTCGAGCAGTTGCGCCAGCAGACCGGCGCCGGCCCGCAGGACTGGCCGGAGGTGCTGCGTTCGGTGGTGGTGGATGTGTCGCCACTGCTGGCCGACAAGGACATCGATTTTGAGATCGCGACCCAGCCCGCTACGGTGCAGGCGCACGACTGGATGCTGCGCGAACTGGCGCGCAACCTGCTGCACAACGCCATCAAGCACAGCCCCCCGGGCGGCGCGCTGACCGTGCGCCTGGCCAGCGACGGCTCCTGGGCGGCGCTGACCGTCAGCGACAGCGGCCCCGGCATCAGCGCCGAGCTGTCGGCCCGGCTGTACCAACCCTTCTCCGCCGGCGATGTGCGCCAGGGCTCCGGCCTGGGCCTGGCGATCTGCCGCGAAATCACCCAGGCGCTGGGCGGCAGCATCACGCTGGAAAACCGTGAAGTCCATGGGCGTATTGCGGGACTGGACGCCACGGTGCGGCTGCCGCTGGTTCACAATGGCGGGACATGAAAATAATCCTTCCTGGGCAGCGACCGTCGGAGTGTGTGAATGCGTCTTGACAAGTGGCTGTGGGCCGCGCGCTTCTACAAAACGCGAACACTGGCCACCGAGGAGATCGGCAAGGGCCGGGTCCAGGTCAACAGCCAGGAAGCCAAACCGGCCCGCGACATCAAGGCCGGCGACACCGTGGCCATGCGCCAGGGGCCGGTGATACGCACGGTGGTGATCCGGGCCTTGAGCCAGCAGCGTGGCGCCGCGCCGGTGGCGCAGCAGCTTTACGAGGAAACCGCGGACAGCCTGCGGCTGCGCGAGGCCGCCGCCGAGCAGCGCCGGCTGAACAATGAACCGGCCGCCAGCATCGAACACGGCCGCCCCACCAAACGCGACCGGCGCAGCATGGACAAGGCCGGGGGCAAGAACTGGGGCGACCGCTGGAGTGCCTCGGTCGATTCCTGATTTGCTCCTGTTTTGATAGCTGCCCACGCTTGACCCGCAAGGGCCAGAGCCCTCTTTTTATCAAAACCGGTCAGGCGCCAGGCCCGCTCAGAGCCGGCCCTCGCGGCGCATGCGCCGCCCCTGCAGCCACCAGACCAGGGCGATCAGCAGCAGCCCCGGAAGGTAAAACCAGTGTTTGGACGGCCGCTCGGCCTTGACCTTGAGCATGGCCACATCCCAGCCCTGCTCAAACCCGCCCTTGTGCGCGCGCGAACCGAATTTCAGGGCGCCGATCTGCATCTGGTCGCCGAGCGGCACCAGTTGCAGGCCGGCGTCGGACAGGCGCTTGCGGCCTTCAGCACCTGCCGCGCCCAGGCGCAGCGCCACGGTCTTGGTAACGTCCTCGCCTTCGATGGTGGTGCCCTTGATGATCATGACCATCTGCTCGTCCGGCCCTGCGGCTTTGGCCACTTCAAACACCTGGGCCGCCGGCATGTCCCGGTACTCGGGCGTGATGCGGTCCATGAAAAACCCCGGCCGGAACAGCAAGGTCACCGCCATCGCCAGCAGGATGATTTCCCACCAGCGGCACTTGTCGCGGAACCAGTTCATGGTGATGGCGGTGAACACCAGCATGGCGATGGTGCAGGCGGCCACCACCCGCACCAGCTCGCCCGCGCCCTCCACGTCGATCAGCAAGAGTTGCGAATTGAAGATCCAGATAAAAGGCAGGATGACGGTGCGCAGCGCATACAGCGCACCCTGGACCCCGGTCTTGATCGGGTCTTCACCGGAGATCGCGGCGGCCGCAAAGGTCGCCAGCCCCACCGGGGGCGTGATGTCCCCCATGATGCCGTAATAGAAAACAAAAAGATGCACCGCAATCAGCGGGATGATGAGGCCCGACTGCGCGCCCAGTTCCACCACCACCGGTGCCATCAGCGTGGCCACCAGTACATAGTTGGCGGTGGTCGGCACGCCCAGGCCCAGCACCAGGCAGACAAAGGCGATGAACAGCAGCATGACCATCACATTGCCCTGCGAGACAAACTCGACGAACTCCGTCATGCGCAGGCCCAGCCCGGTCAGCGTGATGCCGCCGACGATGATGCCGGCCGTCGCCGTGGCGATGCCGATGCCTATCATGTTGCGCGAACCGTCGTGGAAGCCCGCCACCACATCGCTCCAGCCACCGCGCCAGCTACCCGCAACCGGCGCCTTGCGGAAAAACGCCACCAGCGGGTGTTGTGTGACCATCAGTACGATCAGCACGGCAATCGCCCAGAAGGCTGAGAGGGACGGCGACATTTCCTCGACCATCAGGCACCAGATCAGCGTGCCTATGGGCAGCAGGAAATGCAGGCCGGCCTTGACGGTCGGCCAGGTGTCCAGCGGTTTGGGATCGTCAATGTCGATGTCCTGCTGCAGATCGGGCGCGCGGGCTGCCTCGCGAATCGCGTACAGGTAGAGCGCAGCCACCGCCGCGCCTATGGCCCAGCCGGCGCCTTCGCCCAGCCACTGCTTCATGCCTTCAAACAGGTAATAGAGGGCGCCGACCACGATGATGCTGCCCGACAGGCCCAGGCCGTTGCGCACCAGGCGTTCACGCCAGGGCTTGGGCACGCGCTGGACGATGGGGTTCATTCCCATCTTCACGGCTTCCAGGTGCACGATGTAAAACAGGCCGATGTAGGACAACACGGCCGGCAGCAGCGCGTGTTTGACAATGTCGGAATAAGGAATGCCCACGTACTCCACCATCAGAAAGGCCGCCGCCCCCATGACCGGCGGCATGATCTGCCCATTGACCGAGGACATGGTCTCAATCGCGCCGGCCTTGACGCCGCCGTAGCCGGCTTTTTTCATCAGCGGTATGGTGAAGATGCCGCCCGAGACCACGTTGGACACCGACGAGCCCGAAATCATGCCGTTGAGCGCCGAGGACACCACCGCCACCTTGGCCGGCCCGCCGCGCAGGTGGCCCAGCGCCGCAAAACTGACCTGCATCATGTAGTTGCCGCCGCCAGCCTTGTCGAGCAGGGCGCCAAAGAGTACGTACACAAAAATGGCGCCGGTGGAAACACCAAGCGCGATGCCGTACACCCCTTCAGTGGTGAGCCACATGTGCGAAACCAGCCGATTCAATGACGCGCCCTTGTGTTGCAGCACCTCGGGCATGTAGGGGCCCGCCATCGCGTAAAAAATGAACAGCGCGGCCAGCACCGCCATCGGCCAGCCCACGGCGCGCCGGGTGGCTTCGAGCAACAGCAGCATGCCGGCGGTCGCAACGACCACATCCATCAGGTTCGGCTGTCCCGGCCGTGTCGACAGCTCGGTGTAAAACAGCAGCAGGTAGGCCCCGGCAAAGGCGCCCGTCAGGGCAAACACCCAGTCCAGCACCGGCACGCGGTCACGCGGCGAACGCGGGAAGGCCGGCCAGGCCAGAAAAGCCAGGAACATCGCAAACGCCAGGTGCACCGCGCGGGCTTCGGTGTCGTTGAGCACCCCAAAACGCAGCACAAACGGCAGCGGCGAGGCATACCAGAACTGAAACAGCGCCCAGGCCAGCGCCACCCCGAAAATCAGCGCGCCGGTGGCGCCACCCGGCTTTCGCCCGCCGGTGTCGGTGTCGGCCACCAGTTGCTGCAGTTTGGAAGGTGCTTTCTCAATATCGGACGCCATCGCAGCTCCTCATCATCATTTTTTTGTGCACGGGTCGAAAAAAAGGGCGAAACCCGTTTCGCCCTTTTTTCTTCTGGTCGGCTGGAGATTACTTGATCCAGCCCTTTTCCTTGTAGTAGCGGGCTGCACCTTCATGCAGCGGCGCGCTCAGGCCGTCCTTGACCATGTTTTGCGGGTTCAGGTTGGCCAGCGCCGGGTGCAGCTTCTTGAACTCGTCGAAATTGTCGAACAGCGCCTTGGTCACCTGGTACACGGTTTCGGCCGGGGTCTTGCTCGACGCCACCACCGTGGCCAGCACGCCGTAGGTCTGCGTGGCCTGCGGGTTGTTCGGATACAGCCCGGCCGGGATCGTGACCTTGGCGTAATAGGGCTTCTCGGCCACCAGCTTGTCGATCACCGGGCCGGTCAGCGAGACCAGCTTGGCGCCACAGGAGGTGGTCGGGTCCTGGATATTGGCCGAGGGGTGGCCGACGCCGTAGAAGAAACCGTCGATTTTGCCGTCACACAGCGCCGGGCCATGTTCGTCGGCCTTCAGCTCGGACGCCAGCGAGAAGTCGTTGAGTTTCCAGCCCATACCAGCCAGCATTTCTTCCATGGAAGAGCGTGTGCCCGAGCCGGGGTTGCCGACGTTGAAACGTTTGCCCTTGAAGTCATCGAACTTCGTGATGTTGGCTTCCTTGCGGGCCACCACGGTGAAAGGCTCGGGGTGCACGGCAAACACCGCGCGCAGGTCGCCGTAAGCGCCTTCCTTGTACTGGTTCAGCCCCTTGACCGCGTTGTACTGCACGTCCGACTGGGTGAAGCCGAAATCGAGCTCGCCGGCCTTGATGGTGTTGACGTTGAACACCGAACCGCCGGTGGACTCGACCGAGCAGCGAATGCCGTGTTTGGCGCGGTCCTTGTTGACCAGGCGGCAGATCGCGCCGCCAGCGGCGTAATACACGCCGGTGACACCGCCGGTGCCTATGGTCACAAATTTCTGCTGCGCGACCACAGGCGCGCTGACCAGCGCACCGGAAACGGCTGCCGCTGCGGCAAGGGTCTTCAAAACAAACGCTCTGGACATCGCAATACTCCTCGTTGAAAAAACGTTACATCAAAGTGATGAAAGTGTGGCCCGGATGGCGGCATCGAGCCGCTCGACGATCTGTGCCAGCTCAGACTCGCTGGTGATGAAGGGGGGGGCCAGCAACACATGGTCACCATACCGTCCATCAACGGTGCCGCCCATCGGGTAAACCATCAATCCGCGCGCCATGGCTTCCTGCTTGATGCGTGCATGCACGTTGCGTGCCGGATCAAACGGCTTCTTGCTGCCCCTGTCCTGCACCAGCTCGATGCCCCAGAACAGGCCACGCCCGCGGATGTCCCCGATGTGGGGATGGTCGTCCCAGGTGGCGTGCATCAGCTTCTGCAAAACATCCCCGCGTGCGCGCACCTGCGGCAACAGTTGATCGCGCTCGAAAACCTGTTGCACCGCCAGCGCCGCCGCACAGGCCATCGCATGACCCAGGTAGGTGTGGCCGTGCTGGAAAAAACCCGAGCCCGCGCGCATCGCATCGACGATGCTTTTTTGTGCCAGCACCGCGCCTATCGGCTGGTAGCCACCGCCCAGGCCCTTGGCCACCGCCAGCAGGTCGGGCACCACACCCTCCTGCTCGCACGCATGCAGGGTGCCGGTGCGGCCCATGCCGCACATCACCTCGTCGAGGATCAGCAACACGCCATACCGGTCGCAGACCTCGCGCACCGCCCTGAAATAACCGGGCACCGGCGCCAGCACGCCGGCGGTGGCGCCGCCCACGGTTTCGGCGACAAACGCGATCACGCGGTCCGCGCCTTGCGCCACCATCGCGTCCTCGAGTTCCTTCGCCAGGCGCAGGCCGTATTGCTCCGGCGTCTCGCCGGCTTGCTGCTCACGGTAGGGATAACAGGGCGACACGTGGGTGGCCGGAATCAGGAGGGGCGCAAACGGTTCGCGCCGCCACTGGTTGCCGCCAATGGCCAGGGCACCCAGGGTGTTGCCGTGGTAACTCTGCCTGCGCGCGATGAAATGGGTGCGCTGCGGCTGGCCGATCTCGACAAAATACTGGCGGGCCATCTTCATCGCGGCCTCCATCGCCTCGGAGCCGCCGCTGACGAAATACGCATGGCTCATGCCTGCCGGCGCATGTTCGATCAGCTTGCCGGCGAGTTCTTCAGCCACTTCGGTGGTGAAAAAACTGGTGTGGGCATACGCCAGCCTGTCGATCTGTGCATGCATGGCGGCCAGCACATCGGGATGACCATGGCCCAGGCAGGACACTGCAGCACCGCCGGAGGCGTCGATATAACGTTTGCCTTCGGCATCGGTCAGGTAAACGCCCTGGCCGCTGACCGCGACCGGCGGTTTTCGCTGCAGCTGACGATGAAAGACATGGGTGTAACTTGCTGTCATGAACGCTGTTTCCTTGATGAATGTGCGTGGCTGCCCATGGCCCGGTCGCCGCGCTCGTCCCAGTACGCGCCTTCACTGTCGAGGCGCTCCTGCCGGGCCTGCAAATGGGCCAGCACCTTGCGGCCGCCGCGCACCGCGACCGCGGCGGCCAACGCCTCGGTCAGCGCCAGCGCGCCGACCATGGAATGAAAAAACGACGGGCTGTGGGTGCGGAACAGCAGCGTGTGTGTGGCCTGGCGGGCAATCGGCGACAAGGCACTGTCGGTCAGCGCCACCACGCTTGCCCCCTGCCCGCGCGCCCGGACCGCCGCCTCCACGGTCTGGCGGGTGTAAGACGCTGACGCGGTCACCACCAGCAAGTCGCCCGGGCCCATGTCACCGACCTGGTCCTCCAGCGTGCCGCCCAGCCCCTGCACCAGGATGCCGTTGGGTGCGAGCAGCCCGTAGGTGTAGTGCAGGTGCAAGGCCAGACCGTGGCTGGCGCGCAGGCCGAGAAAATAAACCCGTCGCGCCTTCAGCATGGCATCGGCGGCGGCTTCGATCTGTGCGGCCTGGTTCAGCCCGCCGACCGAGGCGCTGTTGGCATGTTGTGCCTCATTGAGCAGCGCCAGCCAGTCCTTGTCATGCCGCGCGCTGGCCTGCAGCACCTCGGCGCGCCCGGCATAACCGGCCTGCGCTGAAAAAGACTCCTGGCAGAGATGCTTGATGGCCTCAAAGCCCTGGAAACCCAAAGCCTGCGACAGCCGGCTCAGGGTCGCCGGGGCCAGCCCGGCCCGGCGCGCACATTCACGCATGGAATGCAGCGCCACCTCGCGCGGATGCGCCTCGATCCAGCGCGCCGCGCGCAGCAACTCGGGACTCAGGCCATGCAGGGGACGGCTGGCGAAGATGGAGGGCGGTGAAGGCTTGCGCATGAAACGATTGTTTCTTTCTAATAAAAGAATAACACAATCGTTTCATCAACAGGCAAAAAAAGGGGCGTCGCCGCCCCGCCCTCGCGGCCCGTGGTGTCCGGACCGGAACAGGCAGCCGGCATCCGTCAGACCGGCAGACGCCTAGCCGCAGCGCACGCGTGTCACGACGCCCGCAGTGTTGACATCCAGGTTGAGCCGCTGCGCATTGAACTCCATGGTGACCATCTGGCCCGGCCGCAGCACACGCGCCATGTAGGAACCCGAGCGCTGGCGCGCCTCCTCGACCACGCTGGCGCCTGCCGTTTTGCCGACGGCAAACTGCGCGCCCTGCGAGTTACACACGCCCGCCGGAGGCCCGGCGGGCGCCGTGCCCGTGGCGGGGGGTGGCGCGGGGGTGGTGCAAGCCACGAGCAAGGATGCAGCCATACCACCGAGCAAAATTTTCAAAGCCATGTTGTCTCCGTAAAAAAGCATTCACCATACCGTGTGAAGACCGGTTGCACCCGCTTTTTTACGACTGGTTGCGTCGCCTCAGGCGCCAGACGCTCAGGATAAAATCGCGCCCATGCCCGACGCCGGTCTTCCGGCCCTGACACCCCATCCATCGCCACTGAAAGGGCACCCATGACACCGAATACCGACGGCACCCTGACCGTCCTTGGCCAGCAGCTGAACACCCGCCAGGTGGAAGACCTGATGCACCAGCTGGCGCAGGCCCGCAACCAGATGCAGCCGCCCGTGCAGCCCGAAGTGACGGCCGACACGCCGGTGCTGGTGCAGCACGACGCGGATTTCGGTATCGCCCAGACCCAGACGCCCGAGCGCAATGTCAGCCTGGGGTTGCGCCATCTCGGCTTCGGCTGGATCTTTTTCACCTTCTCGCGCGACCGCGCCAAATTCATCGGCGAGGCCCTGCTGCAAAAGAGCAAGGGCTGAACGGAAAACTCCCGCCCACAAAAAAGCCGCCCGGGGGCGGCTTTTTTGATTTCTGTCCTGGCGGAAACGGAGGGATTCGAACCCTCGATGAGGCTCTACACCCCATACTCCCTTAGCAGGGGAGCACCTTCGGCCACTCGGTCACGTTTCCTGATTTCTGGCAAGCCGCGATTATCTCACGACTTGTCCCCTTGTCCAGCCAGAAGCCCCTCAGGCTGTGGCCTGGTCCAGGTCAAAGGCCTTGTGCAGGGCCCGCACGGCGAGCTCCATGTACTTTTCGTCGATCACCACCGAGGTCTTGATTTCGCTGGTCGAGATCATCTGGATGTTGATGCCCTCCTCGCTGAGCACGCGGAACATCTTGCTGGCGATGCCGACATGGCTGCGCATGCCGATCCCGACGATGCTGACCTTGCAGATCTTGGCGTCGCCGGTGATTTCCTCGGCGCCCAGCTGGCCCAGCACGCTGGAGCGCAGCAGTTCGACGGCGCGCGCGTAGTCGTTGCGGTGCACGGTGAAGCTGAAGTCGGTCTTGCCGTCCTTGCTGACGTTCTGGATGATCACGTCGACCTCGATGTTGGCCTCGGCCACGGCACCCAGGATCTGGTAGGCGATGCCGGGCTTGTCGGGCACACCGAGGATGGAAATTTTGGCTTCGTCGCGGTTGAACGCGATGCCCGATACGATGGCTTGTTCCATTTGTTCATCTTCCTCAAAACTGATCAGGGTGCCGGACTTGGCCTCTTCGTCGATGTTGATGTCCCAGTCGGTAAAACTCGACAAGACGCGCAGCGGCACCTTGTACTTGCCGGCGAATTCCACCGAGCGGATCTGCAGCACCTTCGAGCCCATGGATGCCATTTCCAGCATCTCCTCAAAGCTCACGGTCTGCAGGCGGCGCGCCTCGGGCACCACGCGCGGGTCGGTGGTGTAGACACCGTCGACGTCGGTATAAATCAGGCACTCGTGGGCCTTCAGCGCGGCGGCAATCGCCACGGCCGAGGTATCCGAGCCGCCGCGCCCCAGCGTGGTGATGTTGCCGCCTTCGTCCACGCCCTGGAAGCCGGTGATGATGACCACCTTGCCGGCGTCCAGGTCGGCGCGCACGCGTTTGTCGTCGATCGATTCGATGCGCGCCTTGGTGTAGGCGCTGTTGGTCTTGATCGTGACCTGCCAGCCGGCGTAGCTGACCGCGGGCATGCCCTCGGCCTGCAGCGCAATCGCCAGCAGGGCGCTGGACGCCTGCTCGCCGGTGGCAGCCAGGGCGTCGAGTTCGCGGTGGTAGGCGTCGGCGGCCTGCGAGGGGGCCAGTTCTTTGGCCAGGCCCAGCAGGCGGTTGGTTTCGCCGCTCATGGCACTGGGCACCACCACCATCTGGTGGCCGGCGCGCGCCCACTTGGCAACACGTTTGGCGACATTGCGGATGCGCTCGGTCGAGCCCATCGAGGTGCCGCCGTATTTATGAACGATCAGGGCCATTGCAGGAGGTTTGTCAGGGGTTGGTTGGGCAAATTTTTGAGGCGGCCTCGCGACCCGGGAACGGCCTCGGGACTGGCAGCAAAGCCTTCGATTATATCTGGGGGAGGTAGGCCAGGGCCTCCCCGTCCCGCCTCACCTGTCCGGCCGCCACCTTGAGCTCGATCCGGTGGCCGCGGGTGGTGCAGGCCGCTATCTGCCCGAGCAGTTGCTCGAGTTGTGCCGTGCTTGGCGCGGCCTGGTGCGCCGTGACCAGCCAGTGGCGCAGCAGATTGGCCTGCCGGGCGCGCGACAGGCCCTGCAAGGCCTTGATGCGCGGCGGGACACCGACACGCGCCAGGTCCTCGCCGGCGACTTCGGCCAGCAGGGCCTGTGCCTGCGCCGCGTGGCGGGCGCTGCGCGCAAAGGTCTCGCGAAACTGCGGGAAGGTGTCCTGCAGCGCCGGCAGCAGGCGCGCGCGGATGCGGTTGCGGGTGTATCGCTCGTCGGTGTTGGTAGGGTCATCGACAAAGTCCTTGCCCTCACACACCAGCCAGTCGCGCAGGCCGGCCGCCGGCAATTGCAGCAGGGGGCGGTGAAACAGCATGCCGCCGCGTTCGAACTGCGTGGCCATCGCCGACAGGCCCGGCAAACCGGCGCCGCGGCTCAGCGCCAGCAGCAGGGTTTCGACCTGATCGTCGGCATGCTGGGCGAGCAACACGGCCTGCAGGCCCTGCGCGGTGGCCGCCTGCGCCAGCGCCGCATAACGCGCCAGCCGAGCGGCGTCTTCCGGGCTCTGGCCTGCCGCAGCACCGGCACTGACCCGCAGCACGTGGAGTGGCACACCGAGGACTTGGCAGGTTTCCTCGCAGACACGCACAAAACCATCGGCCGCGGCCTGCAGGCCGTGATGCACATGCAGGGCGCTGACCTGCCCCGGCCAGCGCTGCGCGGCCGCGTACAGCAGCGCAGTGGAGTCGGCGCCGCCGCTATAGGCCACGCCCAGCGGCAACGGGGGGGACAACTGTTCCAGCGCAGCCAGCGCGGGATTGGGAGGATGGCCACTGGCGCCGGTCACCGGGCCGGACGGCAGGCGCTTATTTGGCGTCGGCCTTGGTGTCGGTGTAGCGGCCATAACTTTGCAGGCGCTCGTAGCGGCGGTCCAGCAACTCCTTGACCTTGAGGTCGCTGACCTGGCGGAAGGCGTCGTTGAGCGCACGCTTGAGGAAGGCCGCCATCTGCTTGTGGTCGCGGTGCGCGCCGCCCACCGGCTCGTTGACAATCTTGTCGATCACGCCCAGCGCCTTCAGGCGGTGCGCGGTGATGCCCAGAGCTTCGGCGGCCTCCTCGGCTTTTTCCGAGGTCTTCCAGAGAATGGACGCGCAGCCTTCCGGGCTGATCACCGAATAAATCGAATACTGCAGCATCACGACCTGGTCGGCCACTGAAATGGCCAGCGCGCCACCGGAGCCGCCCTCGCCGATGATGGTGGTGATGATGGGCACCTCAAGCTGCGCCATCTCATAGATGTTGCGGCCTATGGCCTCGGACTGGCCGCGCTCCTCGGCGTCGATGCCGGGATAGGCGCCCGGTGTATCCACAAAAGTGAACACCGGCAGCTTGAACTTTTCGGCGGTTTTCATCAGGCGCAGCGCCTTGCGGTAACCCTCGGGCTTGCTCATGCCGAAGTTGCGCAGGCCGCGCTCTTTGGTGTCGCGGCCCTTCTGGTGGCCCAGCACCATGCAAGCCGTGCCGTTGAAGCGGGCCAGCCCGCCGACGATGCTCAGGTCGTCGGAGAAATGCCGGTCACCGTGCAGTTCGACAAAGTCGGTGAACAGCTCGTTGACATAGTCCAGCGTGTAGGGGCGCTCGGGGTGGCGCGCGATCTTGGTGATCTGCCAGGGCGTCAGGTCGCTGTAGATGTCCTTGGTGAGCTGCTGGCTTTTTTTGGCGAGCTGGTCGATCTCTTCGGAGATGTCGACCGCAGACTCGGTCTGCACATAACGCAGTTCTTCAATTTTTCCCTCGAGCTCCGCAATCGGCTGCTCGAAATCGAGAAAGGTCTTTTTGGCCATGTCGTACTCCTGGCTTGCTTCAAATTCAGTTTGGCTCGGCACCCAGAACCGGCAAGGGGTCCAGCGAGCGCCAAATATACCAAGTTGCGACACTGCAAAACGGCGCCCAGGCAGCGGCCACTTCACGCGCGTCGCTGCGGCTCACGGATTCACCGGAGAAATAGTTCTTGCTGATGCCGTTGATCAAACCGATATCGTCCAGCGGCAGCACATTGGGACGGCGCAGGTAGAAGATCAGGAACATCTCGGCGGTCCAGCGGCCTATGCCGCGGATCGCGACCAGTTCGGCAATGATGGCCTCGTCGTCCATCGCCTGCCAGTCTTTGACGTGCACCGTGCCAGCGTCGAAATGGATGGACAGGTCCACCAGGTATTCGACCTTGCGCGCACTCAGCCCGGCGGCGCGCATGTCGTCCACCTTGAGCTTGAGCACATGGCCCGGTGTCATCTTCCTGGGCAGGGCGGCAAAACGGTGCCAGACGGTTTGCGCCGCCTTGACGGAAATCTGCTGGCCGACAATGCTGCGCGCCAGTGTGCTGAAGGCGTCGCCGCGCGATTGCAGGCAGGCGTCGCCGAACTGCGGAATCAGGCGTTTCATGACCCGGTCCTTTTTGACCAGGTGTTTGCAGGCCTCGGCCCAGTACTCGGGCACGCTGGTGACTGCAGGCTCGGCAACATCGGCCAGCTCGGTGCTGGCCGGGCCGCTTTTCACTATCTTTTTCATAGCTGCCTATGCCCGCCAGTCATGGGCTTTAGCCCGAAATGGCTTGAAGATGAGCGGCATGACGTCAAGACTGGACTTCCCATGTCGTGCCCCCGGCGGCATCCTTGAGCACCACGCCCTGCTTGAGCAACTCCTGGCGGATGCGGTCTGCCTCGGCAAAGTTTTTGGCAGCCTTGGCCTGGGCGCGGCTGGCGATCAAGGCCTCGACGGCGGCCGCGTCCAGCGCGGCACCGGCCTGCAGGAAGGCCGCGGGGTCACCCTGCAGCAGGCCCAGCACACCGCCCAGGTTTTTCAGCAAACCGGCCAGTTCGGCCGACGCATTCCGGTTGACCTCGCCGGCCAGCTCGAACAGCACGGCCACCGCTTCGGGTGTGCCGAAGTCCTCGTCCATGGCGGCCTTGAAACGTGCCGCAAAAGGCTGCGACCAGTCAGTCTCCACGGCTGCAGGCCGGACCAGGCTGAGCGCGGTGTACAGGCGCTTGAGCGAGTTGCGGGCGTCGTCGAGGTGCGCGTCGCTGTAGTTGAGGGCGCTGCGGTAGTGCGCACGCACGATGAAAAACCGGACGGTTTCCGGATCGTACTTGGCCAGTACCTCGCGGATGGTGAAGAAGTTGCCCAGGCTTTTGGACATCTTCTCGTTGTCCACACGCACAAAACCGTTGTGCACCCAGAACCTGGCCAGCGGCTTGCCGTTGGCGCCCTCGCTCTGCGCGATTTCGTTTTCGTGGTGCGGGAACTGCAGGTCGGCGCCGCCGCCGTGGATGTCAAAGGTCTCGCCCAGGGTCTGGCAACTCATGGCCGAGCATTCGATGTGCCAGCCGGGCCGCCCCGGCCCGTAGTCGCTGGCCCATTTGGCATCGTCGGGCTCGGCGGGTTTGGCCGACTTCCAGAGCACGAAGTCCAGCGGGTCTTCCTTGCCGTCCAGCACGGCCACACGTTCGCCGGCGCGCAACTCGTCGAGCGACTTGCCGGACAGCTTGCCGTAACCGGGGAACTTGCGCACCGCGTAGTTGACATCGCCGTTGCCGGAGCGGTAGGCCAGGCCTTTGTGCTCCAGCGTGGCGATCAGCGACAGCATCTGCGGCACGTAGTCGGTGGCACGCGGCTCCAGCGTCGGCGGCTCGATGCCCAGCGCGCCTATGTCCTGGTTCATCGCCACGATCATCTCGTCGGTCAGCGCCCGGATGCTGATGCCGCGCTCGACCGCGCGCTTGATGATCTTGTCGTCGATGTCGGTGATGTTGCGCACATAGGTGACGGCGTACCCGCTGGTCCTGAGCCAGCGCTGCACCACGTCGAAGGCCATCATCATGCGCGCATGGCCGATGTGGCAAAGGTCGTAAATCGTCATGCCGCAGACGTACATGCGGACCTGCCCCGGCACCAGAGGCGAAAAATCTTCCACGGCACGCGACAGCGTGTTGTAAATGCGCAAGCTCATGAATGTCTGGATTTCAGCCCGGCTGGAGTCGCCGGACCGGTGAAAATGCTGGAAGCGGGGCCAAGCTTAAACTATACCCCTCAGATACAATCGTCCAGTATATCCAGCTGGTCTGGGCCCGTGCAGCGCGCTGCAACGCCGGCTCGCAGGCTCATGTTGTTGCGCCAGCCACCCAATGCGTCCCAGAGGAAATATGTCCAAGTCCGCTTCCGTTTCGAGCACACCCCTGTCGGCCGTCCTGCGCTGGCTGGCCCTGGCCGCCGCGCTCTCGGTGTCGGCCGTGCATGCCGACGACTACACCGATGTGAACGACCTGGTCCGCTCCGGCAAGCTCGCGGAAGCCATGGCCAAGGCCGACCAGTACCTCGCCGCCAAGCCGCGTGACCCGCAAATGCGCTTCATCAAGGGCGTGATACAGACTGAAGCCGGCAAGCCGGCCGACGCCATCAGCACCTTCACCAAAATCACCCAGGACTACCCGGAACTGCCCGAGCCCTACAACAACCTGGCCGTGCTGTACGCCGGGCAGAACCAGTTCGACAAGGCCAGGGCCGCCCTCGAGATGGCAATCCGCACCAACCCGAGCTACGCCACCGCCCACGAGAACCTGGGTGACGTCTACGCCAAACTCGCCAGCCAGGCCTACAGCAAGGCCTTGCAGCTCGATGGCGGCAACGCCGGCGTGCAGCCCAAGCTGGCGCTGATCCGCACCCTGTTCAGCGCCGACCCGAAAGGCCAGAAACCCGGCGCCAGCAATTCATCCTCCGGCCCCGTGACGGTGCAGCCTGTGCCGGCCGCCGCCGCGCCTGCCCGTCCGGCGCCTGTGGTGCCGGCCACGCCGCCGGCTGCAGCGCCCGCCGCACCCGCCACCCCACCGGCTTCTGCCGCGCCGGCCGCAACGGTCAGCGCCGCAGAAAAGGAAGTCGAGGCTGCGGTACGCGCCTGGGCCAGCGCCTGGTCCGCCAAGGACATGGCCGCCTACCTCGCCGCCTACGGCAAGGATTTCGACACGCCCGGCGACCAGTCGCGCAAGGCCTGGGAAGAAGAGCGGCGCAGCCGCATCGTCGGCAAATCACGCATCAGCGTGAAGCTCAGCAATCTCTCGGTCGCCGTCAAGGGCAGCAAGGCGACGGCCAAGTTCAAGCAGGACTACAGTGCCGATGCGCTCAATGTTTCCAGCCGCAAGACCCTGGACATGGCCAAGGCCGGCGAACGCTGGCTCATCGTCAGGGAATCGACCGGCGGCTGATGCGGATGGCAAGGAGTCTGCCCAGCCTCAGGCCCACGCGCCCTGCAGGGCCTCACGGAATTTTCCTCCCGGCCACCTTCATGTCGCGGGCCGCCACACTTTTCCTGCTTGCTTTCTCGGTGCTGTCCGCCGCTGCGGCGGCCACCGGCGGCAACCCGACCCCAGGCAGGAAAGACCCCTCACGGGCTGCCGACAAGCGCGAACGCGCGGTCAAGCCGGCCGCGTCCCGGGACGGTGAGGCCGAAGCACGGCTGATCGAAATCTACAAGCTCGCCGGCCAGGCCAAAAGCCGCGAGGCGCTGACCAGGGCCGAACGCCTGGTCGCCGACCACCCCAACTTCCAGCTCGCGCAACTGGTCTACGGTGACCTGCTGGCCGCGCAGGCCCGGCCGCTGCGCACCCTGGGCGACGTGCCCGACGGGCCGGCCAGGGCCGGCGCCAGCATGCTGGGCGACCTGCGCCAGGAGTCACTGCTGCGCCTGAAGGCCCTGCGCGAGCGCCCGGCGCCAGGCACGGTGCCGTCGCAGTTTCTGGCGCTGTCACCGCGCAACAAACACGCGATTGCGGTCGATGCCTCGCGGGCCCGCCTCTACCTGTTTGAAAACACCGCGACCGGCCTCAAGCTGCTGGCCGACTACTACATCTCGGTCGGGAAATCCGGCATCGAAAAATCCGTCGAAGGTGATTCACGCACGCCGCTGGGCATTTATTACGTGACCAGCAACCTCGACCCCCGGTCCCTGAAGGATTTCTACGGCGCTGGCGCGCTGCCGATCAACTATCCCAATGCGCTGGACCTCAAGCGCGGCAAAACCGGCAGCGGCATCTGGCTGCACGGCACGCCGCCCACGCAGTTTGCGCGCGCGCCACTGGCCAGCGACGGCTGCGTGGTGCTGGCCAATCCCGACCTTGAACGCATCATCCGCACGGTGGAAGTGCGCACCACGCCGGTGGTGATCGCCCAAAGCCTCAAATGGGTGGCGCCGCACAGTGCCCGCGCCGACGGCAAGGCTTTCGAGGACGCCTTGCAGAAGTGGCAAAAAGCCCGCTCGGGCAACGATCTGGCTGCGCTGACCAGCCTCTACACCAGCGACTTCAGCAGCTATGGCAAGACACTGGCCGACTGGACCCTGGTGCTGCGCGCTGACCTGGACAAGCGGGCCGGCCGGCCGGTGCAACTCAAGGACTTGTCCTACCTGCGCTGGACCGATGCCAACGACACCATGGTGGTGACCTTCGGCGAGGTGATCAGCGGCCAGCGTACCGGCGCCACCCGCCGCCAGTACTGGGTGCGCCAGGGTGGCCAGTGGAAGATATTCTTTGAAGGAGTGATTGGATGACACCGAGCAAACACACACGCCGGGCCTGCCTGGCCCTGGCCGCCCTGGGCCTGGTCGCCGGCCAGGCCTGGGCCCAGGCCACCAGCGCACCGCGGGTGAAATTTGCCACCAGCGCCGGTGACTTCGTGGTCGAGGTCTATCCCGACAAGGCGCCGAAAACCGTCGAGAACTTCCTGCAGTACGTGAAGGACAAACATTACGACGGCACGGTGTTTCACCGCGTGATCAACAACTTCATGGTGCAGGGCGGCGGCTTCGATGCCAGTTATGCCCAAAAGCCGACGCGTCCGCCGGTGGCGCACGAAGGCCGCGAGGCGCTGGCCAGGGGTGGCGACAAAAACGTCGTCGGCACGCTGGCGATGGCGCGCACCAACGACCCGAACTCCGCTTCCTCGCAGTTTTTCATCAACGTCAAGGACAACGACTTCCTCAACCCGACGCTGATCCCGCCGGGCGATCCGGTGCCGAAGTTCGAGTACCAGGGCCGCGTCTATGAAAACACGCCGCGCGCCCAGCTTGTCAACGCGCCGCAGCTGTTCGGCTACACCGTGTTCGGCAAGGTGGTCAGCGGCATGGACGTCGTCAACAAGATCAAGGCCGTCCCGACAGCTGCGGGCGGCCCCTTCCCCGGCGATGTGCCCAAAACGCCCATCGTCATCCATTCCGCAACCCTCATCAAGTGAACACCATGAGCAATCCCCAAGTCGAACTCCACATTGCCGGCCACGGCGTCATCACCCTCGAACTCGACCAGGACAAAGCGCCCAAGTCGGTCGCCAACTTCCTCAGTTATGTCGCCAAGGGCCACTACGACAACACCATCTTCCACCGCGTGATTCCCGGCTTCATGATCCAGGGCGGCGGTTTCACGCCCGGCATGAAACAAAAAGCGTCGGACGCGCCTATCGCCAATGAAGCCGCCAACGGCCTGAAGAACGACAAGTACACCGTCGCCATGGCCCGCACCAGCGTGCCCGACTCGGCCACCGCGCAGTTTTTCATCAACGCCTCGGACAACGGTTTCCTGAACCACAGCTCGCCCACGCCCTCGGGCTGGGGTTATGCGGTGTTCGGCAAGGTGGTGTCCGGCACCGACGTGGTCGACAAGATCGAAGCCGTCAAGACCGGCAGCAAGGGCGGCCACAGCGATGTGCCGCAGGCCGACGTGGTGATCGAAAAAGCCGTCGCGCTTTAAACCAGTGCCCATGGCCACGGCCGTGCCCCGGATCGCCGAGCTGTCCGCTCCGGCGGCCTGGCGCACGGTCGATTTCATTTCCGACATTCATTTGCAGGCCAGTGAACCGGCCACTTTCGCCGCCTGGCACGCCTACATGTCCGGCACCAGCGCCGATGCGGTGTTCATCCTCGGCGACCTGTTCGATGTCTGGGTCGGTGACGACGCCGTGGACGGCGATCCGTCCGGCTTCGATGCGAGCTGCGCGCAGGTGCTGCAGAAAACCGGGGAGCGGCTGGCGCTGTATGTGATGCACGGCAACCGCGACTTCCTGGCGGGACCGGCCCTGATGGCGCGTTGCCGCGGCACGCTGCTGGACGACCCGACGCTGCTGGACTTTGCCGGCCAGCGCTGGCTGCTGAGCCACGGCGATGCGTTGTGCCTGGATGACGTGGACTACATGCGTTTTCGCGGCGAGGTGCGCAGCGCGGCCTGGCAACAAGCCTTCCTGGGCAAACCGCTGGCCGAGCGCCAGGCCATTGCGCAGGGCTTGCGCCGGCAAAGCCGCGCGCAGCATGAGAAGCGCCGGCTGTCTGGCGAGACATACATCGACGTCAATGCCGGCGCCGCGCGCCAGTGGCTGCAGGCGGCGGGCGCAGCCACACTGATCCACGGCCACACGCACCAGCCCGCCGTGCATCAACTCGGCGACGGCCTGCAGCGCGTGGTGCTCAGCGACTGGGACGCGGCCGCCACACCGCCGCGCCTGGAAGTGCTGCGTCTGGCTGCCACCGGCCTGCAACGTCTCCCCCTGGGATGATGCTGGACCGGCTGTTCAGCCTGTTCCGCGGCAAACAGGCGGAACGCGAAATTCCCGAGGCCTTGTGGCAGGCCACGCTGGCTGACTACCCTTTCCTGGCGCAGCTGCCCGCCACGCGGCGCGACGCGCTGCGCACACTGAGCGGGCGTTTTCTCGCCCAGAAGGAATTCCACGGCGCGCAGGGCATGCTCATCACCGACGCCATCGCGGTGGCGATTGCCGCGCAGGCCTGCCTGCCGGTGCTCGAGCTGGGACTGGACTGGTACGACGACTTTGTCGGCATCGTGGTGCACCCGGGCCAGATGCTGGCGCGGCGCGAGCAGGTTGACGAAGCCGGCGTGGTGCACCGCTACAGCGAGGTGCTGGCCGGCGAAGCCATGGACGGCGGGCCGGTGACCCTGAGCTGGCAGGACGTGGCCAGCGCCGGCGAGCTGGCCGGCCAGGGCTACAACGTGGTGATCCACGAGTTCGTCCACAAGATCGACATGCGCGACGGCACGCCCGACGGCTGCCCGCCCCTGCCTTCGCGCGCGGCGCGCCAGCGCTGGCAGGGCACCATGCAGGCCGCTTACGACGGTTTCCGTGAGAAAGTCACCATTGCCGAACGCTTCGGCGGCGAAGCGACCTGGCTGGACCCTTACGGCGCCACCTCGCCGGCCGAGTTTTTTGCGGTGGCCTGCGAGGCCTACTTCGTGAACCGGCCGCGCTTCAGCGACGAATTCCCGGCGTTGACCCCGCTGTTCGATCACTTTTTCAAGCAAAACAAGCCTCCAGCCCTTTAATGGCAAGCGTGGGCAGCTATCAAATTGATAGCTCTCCAGGTGTTTCAGCAGGCCGCCCGGATTATTTTTTGGCGGTTTTAACCCCATCCGCCCCCCCGCTTCGTTTCAGTGGGCTCCACCTTTTATTTCTGGAGCCCCCCATGACACCCCAACTTCTTGCCCTCGCCTTTCTTGTGGCCAGTGCCACCCTGGCCGTTCCGGCGCACGCCATCGGCCGGCTCGCCGACGTCAGCGTGACCGACCGCGACTCCGGCGCCACCCTGGCGCTGCATTACCACCGCGGCGAGTACTGGGTCGCCGGCCGGCCCGGCGCGCGTTATGCCATCAGCGTGCGCAACCGCCTCGGCGAACGGGTGCTGGCCGTGCCCGCTGTGGATGGCGTCAATGTGCTCAGCGGCGAAACCGCCGCCTGGGACCAGACTGGGTATGTGCTGTCGCCGTGGCAGCCCTACCAGATCACCGGCTGGCGCAAAAGCAGCAGCGAAATTGCCGCCTTCGAGTTCTCCAGCGCCGGCGACTCCTACGCCGGGCGCACCGGCCGTCCCGGCCATGTGGGGGTGATCGGTGTCGCGCTGTTCCGCGAGAGGCTGCCCGAGCCGGTGGCGCAGGCGCCCGACCATGCTGCGAGAGACGCGCGGGAGCGGCACGATGAGTCCCGGTCGCTGCAACGCGGCGCCCCGGCGCCAGCCCCTGCCTCGCCCGCCGCCGGGCTGCAGGAGCGCAGCAGCGGCGAAGCGCTGGCGCAGCGTGCGCCTTCTGGTTCAGCCGACAGTGTCGCCAAAGCCGCACCGCTGCCGGCGCCGCGGCTGGGCACCGGCCACGGCCAGCGCGAGACCTCGGTGATCACGCACACCCGCTTCGAACGCCTGCAGGCCAGTCCCAACGAAATCATCCGCATCCGTTACGACAGCCGCGAGAACCTGGTCGCGGCCGGTGTGATCCGCGAGCCGGTGGTCTATCCGCGCTTGCCAACGCCCAACCCCTTCCCGCACTCCGGCAACGCCTCGTATGTACCGGATCCTCCACCGCGCCACTACTGAGCAACAGCTGTCCGCATAATCGGGCCGATGCCAGGCGCTGCCCCCACCATGGAGAACGAAGCCGACGAGGCCTTGATGCTGCGTTATGCGGCCGGGGACATCGCGGCCTTCGACACCCTGTATGTGCGGCATGAACTGGGCGTCTGGCGTTATTTGCTGCGCGGCGTGCGGGTGCAGGCGGTGGCCGACGACCTGCTGCAGGATGTCTGGTTTGCAGTGGCGCGCAGCGCCGCCAGCTACGAGGTCAAGGCGCGTTTCAAGACCTGGCTGTTCACCATGGCGCACCACCGGCTGGTCGACCACTTCCGTACCGCGAAGAACCATGTCAGCCTGGATGGTGATCCGGAGGACGACGATGGTGATGGCCGCCTGGCCGACACGCTGGCGGCCGATTCCGGCTTCGGGCCGGTGCGGCAACTGCAATCGCGCGAACAGGCGGCAGCGCTGATAGCAGCCATCGAGAGGCTACCGGCGCAACAGCGTGAAGCCTTTTTGTTGCAGGCCGAAGCCGGCATGAGTGTCGAGGAGATTGCGGGCGCTACTGGCGTGACTTTCGAGACCGCCAAAAGCCGGCTGCGGTATGCGCGCAGCAGCCTGAAACAATGGCTAGAGGAGTTTGCATGAACCGGCCCGACCAGAACGACGAGCTGATCTGGCGTTACCGCGAAGCCAGCGCGCAGGACGAGCGCCGGCCGTCGGCCCAGGTGCGTGAGGCGGTGCGTGCACATGCCGCAATGATCTCGGCATCGAAGCTGGCCAGTCCCGCGGTCTCGGCGCCAGCAGCCAACCAGTCGCGCTGGAAGATCTCCCTGCTCGCCAGCATCGCACTCGCCAGCCTGACCGGCCTGCTGGTGCTGCAGTTCGACCGCGGCACACCGGACGAGCAGGAAACCGCGCTGGGACGGCCTGCCCCAGCGCCTGCCCTTCCCTCGCCGGTTGCACCACCGCCACCGCCCGCTGTTGCAGACGCGAAAGCCGCACGCAGCGAAGCGCCGGCGGCACGGCCCGCGGCGCCCGCCCCCCTGCCCAAGGCTGCGGTTCAGCCGGCTCGGCCTGCGCCCGATGTGGGTGTGGCCGCGCCTGCTGCAGCGAGCCCGCCCCGTCCCGCCGATCCGGAACCGCCGGCTGCGCAGCACGCGCCAGCACGCGAGCGTGCGGCTGAGGCCGCGCGCGACCAGGCCAGCGAAAAAGCCATGGCCCCGGCAGCGCCGCAGGCCATGGCGCGGTCTGCCGCCGTACCGGCGCTGCGCATGCCGGCGCCTGCGCCAGCACAGGAAAGCCTGGCCGCCCAGGCGCCACGCAGCGCAGCCGCGCTGGCCGCAGCCCTGCACCAGGCCGCCCGCGCCGGACAGCTTCCCGACGTCGAAGCCCTGCTGCAACAGGGCGCAGCCATCAACGCCCCGGACGGCGCCGGCCGGACCGCGCTGATGCTGGCGGTGATCCAGGGCCACAGCGAACTGGTCCGGCGCCTGCTGGCGCTGGGCGCCAATCCCGCGCTGGTGGACCGCGAAGGCCTGGATGCACTGGCGCACGCGCGGCGGCTGGGGCGCGACGACATCGCGCGCCTGATCGAAGCGCGGTCCTGAGGCGGCTTCATCAGGCGGCCCAGTCTGGCCACCACCAGACAAAGTAAGTATTTCGAATGCATGTGTGTGGCAATGCGCGGGCAAAAAACGACAGAGCTCTAGGCGAATGGCGGCGCACGCCTCACACTCGGGGCCATGACAGACAAAGCCGCATCACTGGAACGCCTGAGGCTGGCCGCCGTCGACGAAGCCGAAGCCGTCAGGCAGCGCCTGGCCAGGTACGAGGCCCTGACCCAGAAGATCTTTCAGTACCAGGCCGGCGAAGGGCCGGCGCCGTCGGTGGAAGAGTTCCTGATGTGGCGCGAGGATGTGGAGTTGGCGCTGGCGATCAGGCAACTCCAGCCCCCCGCATGCCCGGCTGCGCCCCCCGACGCGCCGTGATCATCCGGCGTAGTAAAGCACCGCGATGAAATGGCAGGCGGTGCCGGCCGCCACAAACAGGTGCCAGACAAAATGGCCGTAGCGCCAGCGGCTGTCGCTGACGAAAAAAACCACGCCCAGCGTGTATGACAGCCCGCCGGCCAGCAGCCAGAACAGGCCCCAGCCGGGGATCAGCTCCCACATCGGCTTGACCGCGATCAGCGCAATCCAGCCCATCGCGAGATACAGCGCGGTGGACAGGCGCGGGTAACGGATGCCGGCTACCGCCTTCACCGCGACGCCCGCCAGCGCCATGGTCCAGACCAGGCCGAACAGCGTCCAGCCCCAGGGACCGCGCAACACGCCCAGCGTGAACGGTGTGTAGGTACCGGCAATCAACAGGTAAATCGCGCCGTGGTCGAGGATCTGGAACACCCGCTTGGCACGGTTGGGCGGCAGCGCGTGGTACAGCATCGAAGCGCTGTACAGCAGCACCATCGCCGCGGCAAAAATGCCGGCACCCACCACAGCGCCCGCATCGCCGCGCTGCACGGCAGCCCCCAGCAGGAAAGGTGTCGCCACCAGCACCGCGAGCAGGGCCAGCCCGTGGCTGATGCTGTTGGCGATTTCCTCGCCCAGGGCCTGCGCCCTGTCCTGCCCGGCAGGCACAGGCTGTGCCAGCGCGTTCATCGTTTCAGCAAGGCCTTCAACACATTCTGCAAGCGCCGCACATGCGCCGCGTCATGCGGCGCGGCCAGCACCCTGGCGGTGTCTTCCGCCCAGGTCTGCGCCGGTGCGGGCTCATTGCGTTTGGTCAGCAGCACCAGTTGCAGCATGCGGCGCGCGCTCAGCTGTTCGGCCGGGGTCGGCAGCTCGGCGGCGATTTCCAGGCGCAGCAGGGTTTCTGCGGCATCGCCTTTCGGCGGCGACGACAGCGCTTTCATCCACGCGCTGCGTGCGGCCGGGGTCACCAGCTTGCCCAGCGCCTGGGCGTCCGGCAACAGCGCCGGGTCGCGCTTTTCCCAGGCCGTCAGCAGGTTGGTCAGCACTTCGCCGTGCGCCTGTTCCGACAGCTTGCGCAAAGCCTGTTGCGCATGCTCGAACGCTTCGCGCTGCGCGCGGAAGGCCGCATCGCCCAGACGCGGGCCGCGTTCTTCATACGCCGGCCTGTCGCTGAAACGGCCCTCGCGCTCGGGGCGGTAAGGCTCGAACTTGTTGTCGGCGGGACGGTTGCCGCGTCCGTCGGGCTTGCCGCCACCGGGGCGCGCGTCCTTGCGGTCGCCGAACTTGCCACCGCGGCCCGCCGGAGCGGCCTCGGCCTTGCGCATGCCGGGGCGGTCGTCGCCGCGCATGGCGACCACCGGCTTGGCCGGTTTTGGCGGTGGTGCAGCGGGAGCTGGCGCGGCCTCGGCCGGTGCTTCGCTGCCCTCGTCTGCCGCAGGCTGCTCGGATGCGGCCGACGCCTCAGGAGCATCAGCAGCTTCAGATCCTTCTGCTATGGTTTCAGGAGCTGCCTGCGCAGGCGTATCGGGCGCCAGGGCCTGATTTGATTCATCATTTGGGGCTGCGGCGGCAGCTGCAGCTGCAGCCGGTGCAGGGGCGGCAGGCGCCGGCGCTGCGGCCGGCTTGAACTGGCCGCGCAGTCCGGCTTCCAGATCAGCCATCGCGACCCGGATTTTCTGCACGTCGCCACTGGCGTTGGCGGCGTCCAGCGCTTTCGACAACTCCAGCACCAGGCGGTCATGTTCACCCAGCGCCGATGCGGCTTTTTCGCGCTCGGCCGTCTTGCGCTGGAAGGCGTCGTCGATCGGCTTGCGGAAAGCGTCCCAGAGTTTTTGCTCCTGCTTGCGCTCGATAGGCACACCCTGCGCCTCGTGCTGCCAGCGCTGCTGCAAGTGCTTGACGGCGTCGATGCGCAATTGCGGCTCGGCGCCCAGCACCTGGGCTTCCTCGATCATGGCCTTGCGGCGCGCCAGGCTGTCGGCGCGCGCGGCCTTCAACGCAGCGTCGGCCTTGTCCATCGCGGCTTTCCATTGCGGCTGGATTTCGGCAAAGGCTTTTTCGCTCAGGTGGCCGGCGGCCGTCCACTTCTCGACAAAACCGTTGAGGCTTCGAATCTGGTGTTTCCAGTCGGTGTTGCCCTGGTTGGCCTCGGCCCAGGCCAGCACCTCGTCGATCAGCAGGCGGCGCTCGGCCTTGACCGCCTCGGTCTGCTCCTTGACTTTGTCCAGCCAGGCCTCGACCACCTTGTGGGCTTCGTTGCAGGCATCGTCAAAACGTTTCCACAAGGCGTGGTTGGGCGTGCCGCCCTGGTCGCTGGTTTTCCAGAGCTCGCGCATCGCGCGCAAGGCTTCCTGCTGCTTGCGGCCGCCCAGCGGCTTGGCCACCAGGGCTTCGGCCTTGGCGACGAGTTCTTCGCGGATCTGGTCGGCGCGCCAGCGTTGCCAGCCTTCGAGTTCGCCGGCGGAAGTCAGCGCCGCATGGGCCGCGGCCTCCAGCGTGCTGTCGATGTTGCGGATGTTGTCCTTGAGCGCCTGGCGCAGTTCGGCCGCGACCTTGGGCGTGGACTTGCCGTGGCCTTCGGTGACTTCATGCTCGAGTTTGGCCAGCGCGGCCTGCACGATGGCGCTTGATTTTTCGCGCATCTCCTTGAGCACGGCCGGATCGATCTTCGCCTTGGGCGCGCGCGCAGCGGGTTCGCCGGCGGCACCCTCGGCCGCACGCGGCTGGCCGCGCGCAGCGCGCAACTCGTCGGCCCAGACTGGCACCGCCGGCAGCGGCGCGGCCGCGTCTTCGGCGGCGGCGACGGCCAGCGACAGCGCGCCCTGGAAGGCCTCCCACACTGCCAGCAGCTGGCCGCGCGAGGCGTCGAGCAGCGGCGGAAACTTCGCGTCCACGCTGGCCCAGTTGGCATCCTGCGCGATCTCGTCGGCCTGGCCCTGCCAGTGCGTGACGTCGGCGCGCAGTGCGTCCCAGGCGGACTGCGCGTCGCGCCAGGGTTTGGTCGAGAGCACCTCGATGCGCTGGGCAATCAGCACGGCGGCTTCGCGCTGCACCTGGGTGCGGTGTTGCAGGTCCTCGATGGTCTTGACGCGGTCGGCGAGCTGGCCTTTCAAGCCGGCCAGCGGTTCGCGCGACAGGGGCGCACCGGCCTTGGCGGCATCGCGCTGCCAGGCCAGGGCATCGGCGAGGTTGAGTTTTTTCAGGGCCAGCAGGGCCTGGCCTTTTTCAGCCCACTCGGCGGCCACCGTCTCCTGGTTCTTCGCACGCTTGGCCTCGTCGATTTTTTCCTTCAGCGGCTTGGCCGCGCCCTTGTCGCGATTCGCGAGATCCTTGTAGACCTCGGCCATCTGCTCGGCGCTGGGCCCGGTGGACAGCCACTCACGGATGCGCGCGGTGCGCTCGCCGGAGGTCGGCGCCGAAAAGGCGCCGCCGGTCAGGCCGTCCAGCGGATGGTTGGCGCCCGGTTGGGTGGACGGCGTTTTCACGGCAGAGGTATCGGGCTTGGAAGGTTTGGACATGGGGAACGCAGCGTAAAAATTAAAAAGGCCTGGCCGGGAAGAAGTTGCGGGCTGAATGCGGCGGGGGCGGGTAAGGCCCCGGCGCTGCAGGGCGGCCAGCGATGGCGGTCCGGACGGGTGGGAAGGGATCAGTGAGCGGGAAACATACGGACCATGGCTCTCAAAAAGACTCTCAGAAGGCTCTCAAGGCCGGGACACGCCCGCACTTTAAAAATTAGGCACAACCGGTATTTTCGCTGTTTTTACGGCATCGCCAAATTAAGCTCCGCACGCGGTGTCCATTTGCCGTCCGGCGGCACGGTTTTGGCGGCGCCGAGAAAGAGCCTGGCCGGTGCCAGATCGCGGCCCGCCAGGTAGTCCTTGACGGCCACGCTGCGCCGCAAGGCCAGCTCGCGCATCGCGTCTTCGCTCACCGCGATGTCGGCCAGCAACAGCTTTTCCATCTCGGCGGGCGGCAGGTCTTTGGCCAGTCCGACGATGTTGCGCGGCTTGGTGATGTCGGCGCGTTTATAGACTTCCTTGAGCAGCGCGGGATATTCGGCCGGGCTCACGCTCAGCCCGGCCAGCGCCGTGCTGCCCTGGGCCACCAGGCCGCGGCGTTTTTCGGCGCGCAACAACTGGTTCAGGCGTTCGCGCCGGTAGCCCTCGCGTTCGGCCTCCAGGCTGGCGGTACCGACCACGGTGAGTTGCAGCGCCGGGCGATCCGTCAGCGCCTTGGCCACCTTGTCGAGCCCGGCGGTGGCCTCAGGCGCCAGCCGCGCGCTGCCGGGTGCAAAACTGACGCTGGCCAGTTCATCCCCACCGCCGCCGAAGGCACCGGCCAGCAGGCTGAAGGGCGCGGTGATGGCCTTGACGATGACGTTGAGGATCACCTTGACGATGACCGGGCCGAGGCTGAACTGCGGGTCGTTGAGCGAGCCGCTGATCGGCAGGTCGATGTCGATCACGCCGTTGCGGTCGGCCAGCAGCGCCACGGCCAGCTTGACCGGCAGGCTGGCCGTCGAACCCTCGACCTTGTCGCCGAAGCTGAGCTGGTTCAGCACCACCTTGTTGTTCGCCGTGAGCTGCCCGTCGGGCTGCACCACATAGCTGACATCGACACTGAGCTTGCCGCGGTTGATGCCGTAACCCGAGTACTTGATGGCATACGGCGACAGCGGCGGCAATTCCAGGTCGCGCACCTTGCCCTGAACGTCGAGCGCCAGCGGCTGCGCCAGCGGATTGAGCTTGCCGCTGATCTCCAGCGAGGCCGTGCCTTCGGCGCGTCCGCGCAGTTCCAGGTCGGCCATGGCAGGCGCGCCGGCTGCGGGCGCCGATGAAAACGCGCTGAGCTTGCCGCTGAGTTCGCTGAGGTTGGCCGAGTAGTTGGGTTTGACAAAACGGTCGGAAAACAGCACCCGGCCGTTGATCAGCGTCATCGGGCCGACATTGATGACAGGCGCCAGCGCCGCCGCATCCCCGGCTTTTGCATTGATTTGGCCTGCAGCGCTTGCCGGGCGTGCGTCAGCAGCTCCTGATTTTGTAGCAGCCAGTGCCTGCGCCGGAGGCGGCTTGAGCAGGTCCTGCAGGTTGATGCGGCCTTCCGGCGTAACGATCACCCGCGCAAAAAAGTCGCTCAGCACGGTTTCGCGCACATCCACCCGCGTGGCTGTCGCCGGCGCCAGCGCCAGCTTCAGGCCGCGCAGGTTCAGCGCCTTCCAGGCCAGCAGGCCCTCGCTGGGCGCCAGCGTGTTGGAGCGGAATTCTTCCAGCGCCACGTCGCCGGCCAGTTGCGCCTGCGCCCCGGCCGGTGTCTGGCGCCAGCCGACGCGGCCGCGGAAGCTGGCGTCGGCACGCAGCAGGTCGATGTTGAGCTGCTCACCGAAGTAGGGCTCGAAGGCCTGCACCGGCATGCGTTGCAACACCAGCTGGCCCTGGGCCTGCAGCGGTGCCAGCCCCAGGCTGCCCTTGAAATCCAGCTTGCCGGGCTCGAACCGGCCCGCCGCCAGCTGCAGCGAGGCGCTCAGCGGCATCGGTTGGGCGGCCTGCGCTCGCGCCGCCGGCCGCTCATCGAGCAGCAGCCCCTGCAGTTGCGCCTTGATGCCACTCACCTCGAAGGCTACCGGCTTGCTGTTGGAGCGGTCGGAAAACGACATGGCACCGCCGTCCACCGACACCTCGCCGATCGCCACCCCCCAGGCCGGCGCGCCGGCCGACGCTGGCGGCGGCGCGGCCTGCCCACGCGCCGCCATCCAGCGCTGGTACATCCAGCGCCTGTCGGCATCCCGGTCGACCCGGGCTTTGGGCCGGGTCAGGCGCATGCTGGCCGCCTTGAAGGTCTGGCCGGCGACGTCGATGTCCATGCCGGCGACATCGACGCGTTGCACCGACACCAGCGAGGTTTTGCCTTCGGCCAGCAGGATGCCCTGCAGCGCGAGCTGGGGCGAGCTGATCGTCAGCAGTTGCGGCTTGCCACCGGCCGCCGCCTGCCAACGAATGCCGAGCTCGGCATCGAGCTGACCGTTCAGCGCGGGCAGCAGGAACTGGCCGATGTACTTGGCCGCCATGTCCAGCGGCCAGGCCGCCAGCGTCGCCTTGACATCGGCAGCGGCATCGGTGGCGCTGCCGCTGAAGCTCAGCAGCGCGGGCGTGGCCGCCGGTGCCGGCGCGGCGATCCCGGCCTGGACCGCTTTCCTGCGGGCGGCTGCGGGCGGCGCGGCGGCAGCCACCGCGGCCGCGTCCAGCGCGATGGCGCCCTTGAACTGCAAGGGCGCGCTGGCCGAAAACGGAAAGCGGATCGCCGACGCGTCCAGCACCAGCCCGTTCAGGCGGATCTGCGCGGGCGAGGCCAGGCTTTGGTCCAGCCAGTTGACGAGGCCACCACGCACGGCCAGGCTGGCGACCTCCACTTTCCACGGCGCGCGGGCCGCCGCGGGAGGCGCGGCGCTGGGGGTGGCGGGTCCGGACGCTGCCGGGCCTGGTGCATTTTTTTGGCCTTCAGCCCTTTCCGGACGTGCGTCTGCAGCTATGGTTTTGGTAGCAATCGGGGGGCCGGCCGGCAGCAGGTTCAACTGGCCACTGCGATCACGCGTGAGGTTGAGCACCGGCGAGGTGAGCAGCACCGACGACAGCCGGACCACCTGCTCCAGCGGCCGGACCTCGTCCATCACCACATGCAGGCGCTCGAAGCCCAGCAGTTCCGGGGCGGATGCCGGCGCGCCGGCGGCGCCCAGCAGGCGAACCTGCTCGGCCGTCAGCGTGCCGGACAAGCGGACCACGGGTGCTGGCGCCTGTTCAAAGGCGACCTTGATGTCGGCATGGAGGACGCCGCCCTGCAGCCGCAGCGGCAGGCTGGCCGGCAGGTAGCCCAGATAAGGCCGCAGGTCCAGCGCCTTGAGCCGGAAGCTGGCGTCGGTCTTGCGGGTCTCGGCAAAGGGCGTGCCTTCGGCGGCGCTGTCGAAGCGGCTGCCATTGAGCGCGAAGCTCAGGCGCGGCGCTGTCCGGATATCGCGCTGCGAACGCAGGTTGCTCAAAAAGGGCACGGACAGGCTCAGCTCCCGCAGCTCGTGGTTCTTGCGCACCGACAGGTCGTTGAAGTCGGCGCGCCCCCCTGTCAGCACCAGGTTGTGGAGCGCAAAACGCGGCGGCTTTCCGGCCGGCTCATCCGGCGCGGGTGTCAGGCGCTGCACGATGTCGTCGATGTCGTAACGTCCCTGCCCCAGATGTGTCAGCGACAGCACCGGGTCCTCGACCTGGATGGCGTCCACCACGGGCGCCAGCCGCAGCAGGGACTGCAGCTCTGCATCTATATAGAGACGCTTGATGCGGAACTGGGGCGCTTCCTGGGCAAGCCCGGGCGACACCGGGGAAACGCCGGCCTTCGCAAGAGCGAGGTCGTGCAGCGTGAGTTCCAGCGACCAGGGCTGGAAATCCACCTTGCCTACGGTCAGCTGGCGGCCCAGCTTCTGCGATCCGGTTTTCTCCAGCTGCCACTTCAGCAGGCCGGGCACCGCGGCCCAGGCCAGCGCCCAGACCAGCAGCAGGCTGCCAGTTGCCCACGCCAGGCGGCGCTGCCAGAGCGGGGATCGCATCACGGAATCGGCGCGGGCCGGCAGGCCACGCCAGAACAGGGCCCCGCGCCCCCACATCTCTTTGCTTGTCATAAGCGTCGAGTCTTGGCGGCCTGCGCGCAAAGGTCAATGATTTTCTGCGCAGATAGACGCCTGCACCAATGAAAAACCCCGGGCAGCAGGGCTGACCGGGGCTGACGGCGGACATGATGTCCATGCCGTCTGGCTTCGCAAAGAAGAGAAGTTCGTCTCCAGTGCGATGAAAGCAAGTGATTGCTCTCAGGTTGACCGGGATTGGTTACCCGGCTGATGCTTGAGGTACTCAAGCAACTGCAGATTAAACCTCGCGCACCGGGCATGCAAGCCAATATTTGTAATCAAAAAATGCCCGGCGATTGCGGTTTTCTTGGCAGCTTTACATCTTGGCAACAGGTCGGGATTTTGTCCTACAGACAGACGGGAAACCGTAGCGCTGCAGCTTTTTCCAGGGTTCGCTGGAATGCTCCAGCGTTTTCTGCAAAAACGCTGCAAAGCCTTGAAGTAGCTGGACTTTACTGGCGAAACATACAGCCCATTTCCTGGACACGAGGGAATTCCGGCCGGCTTAGGGAGCTTGGTCAAAAACGGCCGGAAGTACCTGAAACCGCGGCTTTGGCTTGAAATTAGCCGATTTGAGATTGATATTGATATATAAATTCAGTTTAATATTATTGACAAGTTATTTAGACGCCTCATAGAATTCGCCGTCCCGAGAAAACCAAGGGACAACCCGAACCCGCTGCCGAACCCGGCAAAGTCAGACAAGGGGTCCCTACCCCCAAGGCCAGCGCCTTGGTTTGATGGCGACCCAATCAAAGTGTGACGGCTCCAAACAGCCGCCGCACGTAGAAAGGAGTGCTATGACAGCGCTAGGACAATCAAGCCCCGCATCCACCTTGCGGGCGATCCGGAAAAACGTGGGCGCCAGTCTGGCCAACATTGCAGACGACATTGCCCAGGGGTTTTTCGAAATCACGCACAACAGCTTTGCCCTGGTGGGCCTGGCCGTGGTGTTTGCCGTGATCACCCTGACCGCCCGGCCCGACCTGCGCCAGGCCGGCGAGTCGCGGCTGATGAGCTGGCTGCAGGAGCGCCAGGAAGCCGCCATCGGTTACACGGAGCCGGACGCCATCGACCGCGCCACCGCCGCCAATCCCAAGGACCTGCCCAAGCAACAGGCCGCCGTGGCCTTCTGGCTGAGCCGCAAATACAGCGTCGCGCCCGAGCCGCTCAGCGTGCTGGTGGCCGAAGCGTTTGAAATTGGCCAGAAAGCCAAGCTCGACCCGACCCTGATCCTGGCCATCATGGCGATCGAATCGGGCTTCAACCCCTTTGCCCAAAGTCCGGTCGGCGCGCAGGGCCTGATGCAGGTCATGACCAAGATTCACCACGACAAGTATGAAAACTTCGGCGGCAAGCTGGCCGCCTTCGACCCGGTCACCAACTTGCGCGTCGGCGTCAAGGTGCTGCAGGAATGTATTGCCCGTGCCGGTTCCCTCGAAGCCGGCCTGAAGTTCTACGTTGGCGCAGCCAACCTGGACAGCGACGGTGGTTATGCCGCCAAGGTGATGGCCGAACATGCCCGCCTGCAGGCCGTCGCCAACGGCCGGGCCCCGGCCTATGCGCCGGTCAGGCCGCCGCTGGCCATTCCGGCGTCCCTGCCCCTCAATGGCGACAGCCCCGACATGCCGGGCCCCAAAGCCGGCGAGAAGGTCGCCAGCCTGTCCGTGTCCTGAGGTTTTGGCCGGGCCGAGCCCGGTCCGGACAGCGACTCCGTTACACTAGACGGGTGCGCGACTGGCGATAGGCTTGCCCTGATCACAGGGCGAGGCTGACGTGGGATACCACTGGGAAGCGCACCGCCGGCTGTCATCGGTGACAGCGGCGTTCAGCCGTTCGCCTGGGCAGCCCTTGTTTCATGCACGCATGTGCCAGGACAGGGACCACGTCTTGAAGGACTGCCGTGTACCACCGAAACATCCTCGTCGAACAAACCGATCCCGAACTGTGGGCTGCCATCGTCGCTGAAAACGCGCGCCAGGAGCACCACATCGAGCTGATCGCCAGCGAAAACTACGCCTCGCCCGCCGTGATGGCCGCGCAGGGTTCGCAACTGACCAACAAATACGCCGAAGGTTATCCGGGCCGCCGCTACTACGGTGGCTGCGAACATGTGGACGTGGCCGAACAACTGGCGATCGACCGCATCAAGCAGATCTTTGGTGCCGAAGCCGCCAATGTGCAGCCACATTGCGGCGCCTCGGCCAACGAAGCCGTTTTCCTGGCCTTCCTCAAACCCGGCGACACCATCATGGGCATGAGCCTGGCCGAAGGCGGCCACCTGACCCACGGCATGGCTCTTAATATGAGCGGCAAGTGGTTCAACGTCGTCAGCTACGGCCTGAACGACAAGGAAGAAATCGACTACGACGCGATGGAGCGCAAGGCCCACGAGTCCAAACCCAAGCTGATCATCGCCGGCGCCTCGGCCTACAGCCTGCGCATTGACTTCGAGCGTTTCGCCAAAGTGGCCAAGGCCGTCGGCGCGATCTTCATGGTGGACATCGCGCACTACGCCGGCCTGGTGGCCGCGGGCGTCTACCCCAATCCCGTGCCGCATGCCGACGTGGTGACATCGACCACCCACAAAAGCCTGCGCGGCCCGCGCGGCGGCATCATCCTGATGAAGGCCGAGCATGAAAAAGCCATCAACAGCGCCATCTTCCCCGGCCTGCAGGGCGGCCCGCTGATGCACGTGATCGCCGCGAAGGCCGTCGCGTTCAAGGAGGCACTGGCTCCCGAGTTCAAGACCTACCAGCAGCAGGTGCTCAAAAACGCCCAGATCGTGGCGGAGACCCTGACCCAGCGCGGCCTGCGCATCGTCAGCGGCCGCACCGAAAGCCACGTGATGCTGGTGGACCTGCGCGCCAAGGGCATCACCGGCAAGGAAGCCGAAGCGGTGCTGGGCAGCGCCCACATGACCATCAACAAGAACGCCATCCCCAACGACCCGGAAAAGCCGATGGTCACCAGCGGCGTGCGTATCGGCACGCCGGCGATGACCACACGCGGCTTCAGGGACGAGGAAGCGCGCCTGACAGCCAACCTGATCGCCGACGTGCTCGACAATCCGCGCGACGCGGCCAACATCGAGGCGGTGCGCGCCAAGGTCAATGCACTGACCAGCCGCTTCCCGGTTTACCGCTGACCATGGCTCAGACGGACGCTACGTTTTTGATAGCTGCTTGCGCCCGTCGCCTGTGGGCTGGAGCCCAATAATGCCTGCAATCCCGGGCTGTTCAGCATGAAATGCCCGTTCTGCGGCAACCTCGAAACCCAGGTGGTCGAGACCCGGGTGTCGGAAGACGCAGACTTCATACGCCGCCGCCGCCAGTGCGGCGCGTGCGAAAAGCGCTTCACGACCTACGAACGCCCTGACGTCAACTTTCCGGCGATTGTCAAGAAGGACGGGCGCCGCATCGAGTACAAACGCAGCAAGATCCTGGGGTCCATGAACCTCGCGCTGCGCAAGCGCCCGGTCAGCACCGAGCAGGTGGACTCGGCGATCGAGCGCATCGAGGAAAAGCTGCTGAACCTCGGCCTGCGCGAAGTGCCCTCCACGCGGCTCGGGGAACTGGTGATGCGCGAGCTGAAGAAGCTCGACAAGGTGGCCTATGTCCGTTTTGCCAGCGTTTACCGCAGCTTCGAGGACATCGACGAATTCAAGACGCTGGTTGACGAGGTGCGGCGTTAATCCAGCCGCCTCCCCGGGAGCGTCCCGCGCCGTCGGTCTAGCGTTATTAACCGTCCGTCCCGCATGCCGCCACATCCCGCCCAAATCAAGGGAAACTGCCTTCATGCGCCAAGCTCACGGCTTTACTTTGATCGAATTGATGGTGGTCATGGCTGTTACCGCCATCCTTGCCACGCTGGCCGCGCCATCCTTTACGCGGCTGCTGCAGTCCAACACCATCTCCAGCAACGTCAATCTCTTCCTGGCCGACGTGCGTTTTGCCCGCAGCGAGGCGATCCGGCTGGGCGGTGCCGTGGTGCTCTGTCGCAGCGACGCCCCGGAGGCCAGCAGTCCCACCTGTGGCAGCGGGTCCGGACCGGGCGGCAACGGATGGGTCAGCGGCTGGATTATTTTCCAGGACCTCGACAACGACGGCAACAAGGACAATTCGAGCCCGGTCGACCCGCTGCTTCGTGTCCAGGCGCCGATCACGGCCATGGACTCGATTGTCGAAGGCGGGTCGGGCTCATCCACCAAAATAAGGTTCACCGCTACCGGGCGCCTGTTCAACCTGTCTTCTGCCACCCGGTTCCAGTTCGGCGGCGGCAACTATTCCAATGACGTCCAGCGCGTGTTGTGTCTCAACCTCAGTGGACGCGCCCGCATCGCCGGCGACGGCACCGCTGCCTGCTCAACAGATCGATGAAAACCCTGGCCAACCCACAGTCCGGAGCATCACTCATCGAGGTGCTGGTCGCGATTTTGCTGCTGTCTTTCGGCATGTTGTCGCTCGCCAGCATGCTGGCGTATGCGGTGCAGATGCCCAAGCTCGCGGCCTATCGCGCCACGGCGGCCAATCTGGCGGCCAGCCATGTAGAACGCATGCGCGCCAATACCGCGGGCTTCGCCCTCGATGCCTACAAGGAAACCATGACCTACGGCGCGAGCCTGGCCTCGGTCACACCCTGTGTCTACCCGGCATGTACGCCCGACACCATCGCCACGCTGGACAAAAACGCGACCAACCAGGCCATACGCAACGAGTTGCCCGGCAACACGGCCGGCATGCGGGTCACCTGCACCGGCGCCTGTACGGCACTGGACGGGGACCTGTGGATCATCTGGCAGGAGCCCAGCACCTTTTCCGCGCTGAATACCACCAACTCGGACGAGTGCCCTGACCCGGCGGCAACGCCCACCTTCACCGCTTTCACGTCTCCCGCGCCACGCTGCCTGCATGTCAGGTTCAAGCTATGAAACCACTGCCTCGTCAACCGATGAAACGTGCCACCAGCAGGGGGTTGTCGCTGATCGAACTGCTGGTGTCGCTGGCCATCGGCATCATCCTCATGATCGCGGTGATTTCGGCCTACCTGGGCTCCAGTGGCGCAAGCCGGGTTGCAGACGCCCAGGTGCGAATGAATGAAGATGCCCAGGCCGCCCTGACCATCCTGGTGCAGCAGCTTCGCATGGCGGGCAACAATCCCAAGCAGCCCAACTACACCAATGCCGCTCCGCGCAACCCGATTTACGACGCGACCACCTACATCCTGCGGGGTTGCGACGGAACCTTCAGTGACATCACGACGGCAGCCAGCCTCCAGACGCTGACCTGCGCGGCTGGCGGCGGCACAGCGCCCGACTCCGTGGGAATCAGTTACGAGGCGGACAGATACAACACGATACCGACCGGCGCCAACGTCCCGACGGATTGCCTGGGGCAAGGCGTCCCGGTGATCAACGGCACCCAGGACGTCTGGGACGGCGCGGCGGTGACGCCCACCGCGGTGTCCTATTACGTGGCCGACAACCGGTTTTATATCGCCACATCCTCCGTCATCACCGCACCGACCCTGTACTGCAAGGGCAATGGCGGCGCCAACCCGCAGCCCCTGGTCGAAAACATCGAGGATCTCCAGTTCACCTACGGCACGGCCACCGCGGCCGCGGCGGCCGATGCGCTGGCCGTGGCCGGTTATCTGACTGCCAACGAAGTGGTCACCAATGCCGACCTCACCGCGCTGGCCACGGAGCCCGAACGCTGGGCCAAGGTGTTGACCGTGCGCATCTGCGTCGTGGCGCGCAGCGAGCAGCAGGTTGTTTCGGACGCAGCCTCGGCCCGGTACGTTCAATGCGACGGTACGACCAATACCGCGCCGCCCGACCTCCGCCTGCGCCGCGCCTACTCCACGGTGGTTGTTCTGCGCAACCGGGCGCCCTCCTGAGAGCCTGCCATGAGCCCTGTCACTCCTACCGCCCGCCGCGCAGATTCACCCCGCCTTCCGTGTCATGGCCGGGGCCGGCAATCCGGCGTGGTGCTGATCATTTCGCTGATCATGCTGGTGGTGATTTCCATCCTTGCCACGCTGAGCATCCGTAATGCCACTTCCAGCGAGAAGGTGTCGGCCAACGTGCGGACCACCGAGCTGGCCAGCCAGGCCGCTGAAATAGCGCTGCGCTATTGCGAAGAAGCGGTATTGCAAATCGACTCCGGCGTCGGTTCCCTGACCTCGCTACCCACCGTGCTGGCTTATGTCGCACCCGTCGCCCCCGCCAAGCCCTTCTGGCTGGACACCGCGAGCTGGGATGGAAGCACCAGCACGCCGTTTGTCATTCCCGATACGTCGGTGAACCAGGTTGACGCCGACGCCACTTTCAAGCGCATGCCCGAGTGCATGGTGGTGAACACGCCGGTTGTCGATGCCGCCGGTCTTGTCTCAACCACGTCCACCTACACCATCACAGCACGAGGTTTCGGCCCCGAAGTCCCTGCCGTCACCGCGGCCAGGGATCGGCCCACGGGAAGCGAAGTCTGGATGCAGTCCACCATTGAACTTGAATAGAGGCCCTACCATGCTGAAACAGACATTCAAAGCCCTGGCGGGCGTCCTGGTGACATGTGGCGTGGCCTTTTCGCTGCACGCGCAGATGGCGCAAGACCCGCTGCTGTCGCGCACGGCCTCGGTCGAGCCCAACATCGTGTTCATGTTCGACGACTCCGGCTCCATGCCAGCCACGGCCATCTACCAGTATGGCGGCACGGCCGGCGGCATGGGCATGTCGGGCCCCAACAACGACGCCATCTTTTGCTGGTACGGCATCTGCAACACATGGACCAACCTGCCGACCACCTATCACGGCCGTTCGCCCGACGTGAACCTCATCTACTACGATCCGCGTGTGACGTATTCGCGGCGCATCAATGCCGACGGTACCTTCAAGGCGGCAGGCGCCACCGGCAGCATCACATCCTTTGATGTGTACTTCTACAAGCCGACAGTCACCAACACCTACAGCGCTTCCGGCGTCACGCTGACCTCCAAGGGAACCGGTTATCCCGTCAGCGGCGTCACCGCCACCTTTGCCGCCCCGCCCAGCGGCGGCGTGCAGGCCACGGCAACCGTCACCACCGCGTCCACGCTGAGAGTCAGCGGGGTCACGGTCAACAACCGCGGCAGTGGCTATGACAGAAATACCGTCGTCACCTTCTCTGCGCCGCCGGCGGGTGGCGTACAAGCCACAGGCACGATTGTGCGAACCAGCAGTCAGTCGGGACGCGGCATCCAGTCGATCACCATCACCAACGCCGGCTCCGGCTACACCAGTGCACCGACCATCACCCTGTCGAACACCGGTGGCGGCAGTGGCGCCACCTTCACGGTCACGACGAGCGCCACGCAGGTCATCTCCGCCATCACCATCACCAATGCCGGTTCGGGCTACACCAGCACGCCGGCGCTGACGCTGAACAACACCGGCACCGGCAGCGGTGCGGCCTGGACCGTCAACACGACGGCCACCAACGTCCCCGCCATCAACAAAACCTGGGATGGCGAGGGAACACCGACCACCTCGGCCAGTTACTTCACCCCCAGCTACACGCCGGACGCGGGAAGCCCGCTGGCCACCGGTGCCACAGTGACTGCCTACCCCAACACGGCATCGTCTTCCACCACCAACTATCCCAAGTTCCGCAACCGCACCGATTGCACCAGCAGCGCCAACGTGTGTACCTGGGCGGAGGAACTTCAGAACTATGCGAACTGGAAGACCTACCACAGCACCCGGCTGGAGCTTGCCAAAACCGGCATCGGCCTGGCGTTTCAACCGCTGAATCCGACCTTCCGCCTCGGCTGGGGCACCATCAACACCCTGAAGGACAGCAGCAGGCTCGAGAAGGGCGTCAGGCTCTACAACGCCACCGTTCAAAGCGAGTTCCTGACCTGGCTGTACGCGCAAACCGCCACCGGGTCGACGCCCAACCGGACCGCCCTGGACAAGGTGGGGCAGTATTTCCAGCGCAGCGACAACGATGGCCCCTGGGCCAACTCCCCAACGGGAAGCAATGCCGTCACGTCGGCCGGAACCGAAGACACGACCCACGCCTCCTGCAGGCGCTCGTATGCCATGCTCATGACTGACGGCTATTACAACGAGAGCTTCTCGTTATCCGACGCAGACACCAGCAACGGGCCCACCATTACAGAGCCCATCAGCTACCAATACACGCCCATCGGCCCCTACAGCGACACATCGAGCGGCACCAAGATCGAAAACACCTTTGGCGACGTCGCCATGAAATACTGGGTCACGGACTTGCGGCCCAACCTGAAAAACGGCATCAAGTCCATCACAGGCGACGAAGCCTACTGGCAACACCTGAACTTCTACGCCATTGGGCTCGGCGTCAAGGGCACACTGGATTCGACCAATCCGCAGGTGCTGCAAAACCTGACCGGCAGCGCATCGACCAATCCGCCGCGAACCCTGGACTGGCCCACGCCTGCCAGCGACAGCCCGAAATCCATTGACGACATGTGGCATGCGACGATCAACGGACGCGGGAAATTGCTCAATGCCAAGACCTCGTCTGAATTGAACGACTCGATCAACCAGATGATGTCCGACATCAGCGGCAAGGAAGGCACGCAATCCGGCGTGGCCGTGTCCACTGCGAGTCTGACCAAGGACACCAAAAAGTACACGCCCAGCTACACGCCCGTCACCTGGAACGGCAATGTCACTGCCTTTTCCCTGGATGCCACGTCAGCCTTTCAGACCGGCACGGCCTGGCAGGTCGAAACCCTGGTCTCGACAGATCCTGTGACTGGCGCGAAAACCTACTCCTCCATCATTCCTTCGGCAGCCAGCCGCAACATCTATGTGGGCAACGGCGCAAGCACTGGCACGCGCGCAGTCGAGTTCAAGTTCGCCTCCCTTGGCACCCTGGCCAGCTCCATCACCGGAGCCAGCCAGTCGCTGATTGACTACCTGCGTGGCGATGCCACCAACGAGGACTCCAGCGCCACCACGACAAGCAGCACGGCCATTTACCGTGGACGCGCCACACGGCTGGGCGACATTGTCAACTCCACCCCGGTCTTCGTGAAGGACGCCACCGACCTCAGCTATGAAAAGCTGCCGACCAGCACGCCGGGCCAGAGCTCCTACCGGGCCTTTGTGGACGGCACGGGCGCCCCGCTTGCCGGCGGTAAAAAGCAGCGCGCAGAAGGCGTTCTGTTTGTCGGCGCCAACGACGGCATGTTGCACGCCTTCCGCGACGGCACCTACGACCCGCAGACCGGTGCGGTGGTGGAGCCCGGCGGCGTGGAGACCTTTGCCTATGTGCCCAACGCCCTGCTGCCCAGCCTCCATCACCTGGCCGACAAGTCCTATGTGCACCGTTACTATGTGGATGGCCCGAACACGGAAACCGATGCCTACTTCGACGGCACCACACCGCGGTGGGCCAACCTCGTTCTGGGAACAACAGGCGCGGGTGCCGGTGTCACCGCCAGTGCAGGGGTGAGTCCTCGCAGCGCGGTGTTTGCCATCGATACCACCAGCCTGAACTCGGGCCCGACCACGCTCAACGCATCCAGCGTCCTGTGGGAAGTCAGCTCCAGCCAGACCGACTTCAGCGAACTCGGCTACGTCCTGACCGATGTCCAGGCAGGTCCCACCCTGGATGGCAGCTGGGTGGCCATTTTTGGCAACGGCTATGAAAGCAAGTCGTGCCAGGCCAGGCTGTATATCGTCAATATCCAGACCGGGGCCCGTATCCGTGAGATCAACACCAGCGCCGGCAACTGCGGCACGGCGAAAAACGGCCTCGGTGGGGTCCGGGTGGTGCGCAACGCCAATCAGCAAATCATCGGCGTGTACGCTGGCGATCTGCAGGGCAACCTCTGGAAATTCAATTTGAACGACAGCAACTCCGCGAACTGGGGCGTCGACCTGGGCGGGGCGGCCCTGTTCACCGCGGGCGCTACCCAGCCCATCACCGCGGCGCCCGGCGTCATCAAGCTCGCTGCCCCCGCCAGCCCGTCCACCGGTTACATGGTGATCGCCGGTACCGGCAAGTTTTATGAAGTCACCGACATCACGAGCACCGCCACGCAATCCCTATACGGCATCTGGGACCCGGTTGCCTTTGGCGCTGCGTCGATTCCGACAGGAACGGCGTTGACGGACAAAACCAGGCTGGTGGAACAGACCATCGGAGCCGCGCAGACCGCCACCAACGGCAACACCTACTTTGCGATTTCGACCAATGCGGTGGACTACACCGGCACCACCCCCAAGCGCGGCTGGTACATCAATCTGCCCAATTCGGGGCAGCGGCTGGTGTATCCGATTGACCTGTTGTCAGACCGGTTTGTCTCTGCGGACACCATCTCGCCGTCCAACGTCTCCCTGGACCCGTGCGCCAATCAATCCGGTGGAACAGGCTATCTTTACCTGATGGACGGGCTCACTGGCGCGGGTCCGACAGAGGCGATTCTCGATACCAATGGCGACGGCAATGTGGACAGCTCCGACATGATTGTCAGCGGCCTGGAAGGAACAGCCGATGGTCGCAACGTGACACTGCAGGCCGATAAAAATGCCAGCCGTACCACTTACTTCAATGTGGGCGGCGGCTCGCCGGGTGCGACGAAAATTTCACTGTCCTGCGCCCTGCTCGGCACCTGCTTGACGACGCCTGCCAGCAAGATAAAAAGCCGGGAATGGCGCCAACTGTTCCTCAGGTAATATTTGGGCAACAACAGGGGATTTCCGATGGTCAAGCAGTCACGTCTCAAACAGGATCTTCCGCAGAGGCAGCGCGGGTTCACGCTGATCGAAGTGATGATTGTGGTTGCCATCATCGGCATTCTTGCAGCCGTTGCCCTGCCCGCTTACACCAGCTACATCGCCAGGGCCAACCGGGCCGACGCGCGTGGACAGCTGATGCAGGCCGCCCAGTTCATGCAACGCTTTTATGCGGCGAATGACCAGTACGCCAACGACCGGGCCGGCAACCAGGTCGCCACCCAGATTCCGGCCTCGCTGGCGCGCGCCCCTGCCGAAGGTACACAGCTCTATACGCTCACGATTGCCGCCACGGCCAGCACCTATACCCTGACCATGGCCCCTGTCGCCGGTAGCAGCATGGCCGGCGATGGCTGCGGTTCTTTCACCCTGAGCTCCACGGGCGTGCGCGGTGTGACTGGCACCAAGCCACGTGATGAGTGCTGGAAATGACTCCCGGACCCTCCCCCGACTGATCACGCGGAGCAGCTCGTTGCAGCACGTGCTGGCATTGGCGAAAAACGCCATGTTCATCAGCGCCCCCAACCCCCGCGTCGGCTGCGCGCTCGTGTCCCCCGCTGGCGTGGTGATCGGCCAGGGGCATACCCAGCGCGCAGGCGGCCCGCATGCCGAAATCATGGCCTTGCGCGACGCTGCAGCACAAGGCCATTCGGTGGCCGGTGCCACCGCCTGGGTCACCCTCGAACCCTGTTCACACCATGGCCGCACCGGTCCCTGCTGCGATGCGCTGATTGCCGCTGGCGTCAAAAAGGTGGTCGCCTCCATCGCGGACCCCAACCCATTGGTCGCAGGGCAAGGCTTTGCGCGCTTGCGCGCCGCGGGCATGGAGGTCGAGGTGGGTCCGGGTGCCGCCGAGTCGCGGGAGCTCAATATCGGCTTTTTCAGCCGCATGATCAGAAAAACCCCCTGGGTGCGCCTGAAAGTCGCTGCGTCGCTGGACGGCAAGACCGCGCTGGACAATGGCGCCAGCCAGTGGATCACGGCAGACGCCGCCCGCGCCGACGGCCATGCCTGGCGCGCCCGCGCGTCTGCGGTGTTGACCGGCATAGGCACGGTGCTGGAAGACGACCCACGGCTCGACGTCCGGCTGGTGGACACGCCGCGCCAGCCACATCTGGTGGTGGTGGACAGCAGGCTGGAAACTCCGCTGGACGCACAGCTTTTCGCTCCCGGACGCACCCTCTACATCTATGCGGCCGAGCCAAACGACGCAAAAAAAGCGGCGTTGGAGACGCGCGGCGCCACGGTCATTTACCAACCCGGCGCCAACGGCAAGGTGGACCTGGCGGCCATGCTGCGTGATCTGGCACGGCGCGAGGTCAATGAAGTGCATGTGGAAGCCGGGCACAAGCTCAATGGTTCACTGGTCCGCGAGGGCCTGGTCGACGAGTTTGTGGTCTACCTGGCGCCCAAATGGATAGGCCAGGGCGCCGGCATGGCCAGCTTTGGGCCGATCACCGAGCTGTCGCAGGCAGTGGAACTCGACTTCCGCTCCACCGACCGGCTCGGCCCCGACCTGCGGATTGTCGCCAGGGTGCGCGGGCGCGACCTGTTTTAGGCCCTGATTGGCGGGCGCGCCGTGCACCGCGCCAATCTCTGCGAAAATACCCCGATGTTTACCGGAATCATTACCGGCGTGGGGCGCATCGTCGCTGTCCATCGCCTGGGCAGCTCTTTGGACCACGGCCGGCGCCTCGACATCGAGGCACCGGCGGCTTACCTCGACGATGTGGGCCTGGGCGACAGCATCGCGCTGAATGGCGCCTGCATGACGGTCACGACGCTGGCACCGGAAAAAAACCAGTTTTCCATTGAAATTTCAGCCGAATCGCTGGACAAGACCAGCGGCCTGGCTGAACCTGGCCCCATCAACCTCGAAAAAGCCCTGCGTGCGCATGATCGCCTCGGTGGCCATATCGTCGCCGGCCATGTGGACGGCGTCGGCACCGTCACCCATTTTGCACAGGTCGGCGAAAGCTGGGAGCTGCGCATCCTGGCGCCGCGTGAGCTGGCCAAATACCTGGCCTACAAGGGCTCCATCACCGTCAACGGAGTCAGCCTGACCGTCAACCGGGTGACCGATCTTGAGGGCGACACAGCCGGCTGCGAAATCAGCATCAACCTCATCACCCACACCGTGCAAAACACAGCCCTGGGCCATCTGCGCGTGCATTCGCAGGTCAACCTCGAAATCGACCTCATCGCGCGTTATGTCGAACGCATGCTCCACAACGGAAAGAACACCTGACCCATGACGATCGCCATCTCCCCTGTTGAAGACATCGTGGCCGACATGCGCGCCGGGCGCATGGTCATCCTGGTCGACGAAGAAGACCGCGAAAACGAAGGTGACCTGGTGCTGGCCGCCGATCACGTGACCCCGGAAGCCATCAACTTCATGGCGCGTTACGGCCGTGGCCTGATCTGCCTGACGCTGACGCGCGAGCGCTGCGAACGGCTGCAGCTGCCGCCCATGGTGGCACGCAATGGAACCAAGATGGGCACTGCCTTCACCGTGTCCATCGAGGCTGCCGAGGGCGTGACCACCGGGATCTCTGCGGCCGACCGGGCGCGCACGGTGCAGGCTGCCGTGGCCAGGGACGCCAAAGTCAGCGACCTGGTCCAGCCCGGCCACATCTTCCCGCTGCAGGCGGTGGACGGCGGCGTGCTGATGCGTGCCGGCCACACCGAAGCCGGCTGCGACCTGGCTGGGATGGCCGGCTGCTCGCCGTCTGCCGTGATCTGCGAAATCATGAAGGACGACGGCACCATGGCACGCCTGCCCGACCTGCAGCAGTTTGCCGCCGAACACGGCCTGAAAATCGGCACGATTGCCGACCTGATCGAGCACCGCAGCCGCCATGACTCGCTGATTGAAAAAATCGGCGAACGCACCATCCAGACGGCTTTCGGCGAGTTCGCTGTCCATGCCTTCAGGGACAAGCCCAGCCAGGGCCTGCACCTGGCGCTGGTCAAGGGCCAATGGGGCGCCGACGAGACTGTGGCAGCGCGCGTGCATGAGCCGCTGTCGGTGCTGGACGCCCTGGAAACCGGCCGCTCCATGCATTCCTGGAGCCTGGACCAGAGCCTGGCGCATCTGGCCAAGGCCGGCAAAGGTGTGGCGGTGCTGCTCAACTGCGGCGAAAGTGCGGCCCAGTTGCTGGCACAGTTCGAAGGCACGGCACGCGCCAGCCAGGCGCCCGAACGCGGCCGCATGGACTTGCGCACTTACGGCGTGGGCGCGCAAATCCTGCGCGAGTGCGGCGTCCACAAGATGGAACTGATGGGCAACCCGCGCCGCATGCCCAGCATGACGGGTTACGGGCTCGAGATCACCGGCTATATCGCCAACAAAAAGGAATAAGAAGTGTTTGGTGCAGAAAAAGGCTCAGCCGACCACCTGAACGGCAAAAAACTCGCTATCGGCATCGTCCAGGCGCGTTTCAATGAAAGCATCACGAATGCCCTGGCCCAGGCCTGCTGGCAGGAATTGCTGGCGCTGGGCGTCGAGGAAAAAAACATCCACCACGTCAAGGTACCGGGCGCGCTGGAGATTCCGTCGGCACTGCAAGCGCTGGCCGAGCGTGACCAGTACGATGCCCTGATTGCGCTGGGCTGCATCATCCGCGGCGAGACCTACCACTTCGAGCTGGTCGCGAATGAAAGCGGCGCCTCGGTCAGCCGGCTGGCGCTGGACTACCAGTTGCCTATCGCCAACGCCATCCTGACGGTGGAAAACGTCGCCCAGGCCGAAGCCCGCCAGGTGGACAAAGGCCGCGATGCGGCGCGGGTGGCCGTCGAGATGGCCAACCTGCTCAACGAACTCTCTTGAACACACCGCAACACATTCACCAGGCGCGCATGTCCGACCCCAGCCCCCTCAAACCCAAACGCCCACCGCAAACGCGCACCGGCCTGACCGACACCGGCGTCAAAAAAGCCGCGGACAAATCGGCCCGCACGCGCGCACGCGAGTTCGCCCTGCAGGCGCTGTACCAGCACCTGGTGGGCCGCAATGAGGCGGCCTCCATCGACGCCTTCACGCGGGACCTGGTCGGCTTTCACAAGGCCGACTCGGCCCACTACGACGCCCTGCTGCATGGCTGTATCGGCGAAGCCGCTGCACTCGACGAAAGTTTCACGCCGCTGCTGGACCGCAAGATGGCAGAAATCTCGCCGGTCGAACACGCGGTGTTGTGGATTGGTGCCTATGAATTCAAGCACTGCCTGGACGTGCCCTACCGCGTCGTCATCAACGAATGTATCGAGCTGACCAAGGCTTTTGGCGGCACCGACGGCCACAAATACGTCAATGGCGTGCTGCACAAGCTGGCGCCGGGCTTTCGCGCAGCCGAAGTGGCTGCCGACAAAAAAACCTGATACCCGGCATGACGTCCCTGCGGATCGCCCGGCGCGCCCAGCGCATCGAGCCTTTTTATGTGATGGAGGTTGCCAAAGCGGCCGCGGCGATGGCCCGGGAGGTGGCGCAGACCGCACACCCGATGATTTTCCTGAACATCGGCGAGCCCGACTTCACCGCGCCGCCGCTGGTGCAGGAAGCGGCCGCACGCGCCATCCGCGATGGCAACACCCAGTACACCCAGGCCACCGGCCTGCAGGAACTGCGTGAACGCATCAGCGCCTGGTATGCGACACGCTTCCAGGCCGATGTGGCGCCCGGCCGCATCATCATCACCGCCGGCGCATCGGCGGCGCTGCAACTGGCCTGCCTGGCGCTGATCGAAGCCGGCGACGAGATCCTGATGCCGGACCCGAGTTATCCCTGCAACCGGCATTTTGTCAGCGCTGCGGACGGCAATGCGGTATTGGTACCGACCATGGCCGAAGAGCGCTTCCAGCTCAGCAGTGCCAAGGTCCAGGCCGCCTGGACAGACAAAACCCGCGGCGTGCTGCTGGCCTCGCCGTCGAACCCGACCGGCACCTCCATCGCGCCCGACGAGCTGCGCCGCATCCACGAATTTGTACACAGCCGCGGCGGCATCACGCTGATCGACGAGATCTACCTCGGCCTGAGTTACGAAGAACGTTTTGGCCACACCGCGCTGGCCATGGCCGACGGTCTCGGTAACAGCATCATCAGCATCAACAGCTTCAGCAAATACTTCAACATGACCGGCTGGCGCCTGGGCTGGCTGGTGGTGCCCGAGGAACTCGCGCCGGTGATCGAGCGCATTGCGCAGAACCTGTTCATCTGCCCCAGCACCGTGGCGCAGCATGCGGCGCTGGCCTGCTTTGAGCCCGAAGGCCTGGCCGAGTACGAACGCCGCCGCGCCGAGTTCAAGGCCAGGCGCGACTACTTCATTCCAGAACTCAACCGCCTCGGCCTGACCGTGCCGGTGATGCCGGACGGCGCGTTTTACGCCTATGCCGACTGCACCGACGCCGCCACACGCCTGGGCGTCACCGGCAGCTGGGACTTTTCTTTTGAGCTGATGAAACGCGCCCACCTCGCCGTAACACCGGGAAGGGACTTCGGAACCATGGCACCCGAACGCTACATCCGATTTTCCACGGCCAATTCGATGTCGCAGTTGAAGGAAGCCGTCGCGCGGCTGGAGGCCGTACTTGGTTAAGCCGGCCTTCCAGTGGCCGCTGCGTGTCTACTGGGAAGACACCGATGCCGGCGGCATCGTGTTCTACGCCAACTACCTGAAATTTTTTGAACGTTCACGTACCGAGTGGCTCAGATCCCTGGGGATTGAGCAACACGCGCTGCGTGAGCGCACCGGCGGCATGTTTGTGGTCAGCGAGACCAGCGTGCATTACCACCGGCCCGCACGCCTTGACGATGAACTGATTGTTACTGCCGCCCTGATCGAAAAAGGCCGCGCGTCCATGATAATCGGGCAAAGTGCGCTATTAAAATCAGAGCATGGGCCGATCCTGCTGTGTGAAGGCACGATACGCATCGGCTGGGTCGATGCCGCTGGCCTGAAACCTGCACGCCTTCCCGCTGACCTTCTTGACCGTCTGGAAACCACAACATGAATCAGGATTTATCCATCGTCAACCTCCTCCTCAACGCCAGCTGGGTGGTCCAGGGCGTGGTGGCTTTGCTGGTGGGCGTGTCGATCGCGAGCTGGGCGGCGATTTTCCGCAAGATCATCTCGCTCAAACGTGTGCAGTCACTCAACGACGAATTCGACCGCGAGTTCTGGTCCGGCACCAGCCTCAACGACCTGTACGCCGCAGCCACCCAGAACGCCAAAACCAGCGGCCCCATGGAACGCATTTTTGCCAGCGGCATGCGCGAATTCCAGAAGCTGCGCGAGCGCCGCATGGCCGACCCCAGCACCCTGCTGGACGGCGCCCGCCGCGCCATGCGCGCCAGCTACCAGCGCGAGGTCGATGCGGTCGAGTCCAACCTGTCCTTCCTGGCCACCGTCGGCTCGGTCTCGCCCTACGTCGGCCTGTTCGGCACGGTCTGGGGCATCATGCACGCCTTCACCGGCCTCGCCGCACTGGAGCAGGTGACGCTGTCCTCGGTGGCCCCCGGCATCGCCGAAGCGCTGGTGGCCACCGCGATCGGCCTGTTCGCCGCCATCCCGGCCGTGGTCGCCTACAACCGATTTGCGCACGACATCGACCGCGTGGCCAACAAGCTGGAGACCTTCATTGAGGAGTTCTCCAACATCCTGCAACGCAACCTCGGCGCGAGCTCTCCTTCCGGACACTAGACAGCCATGCCAGCAGTCTCATCCCGCGGCCGTGGCCGCCGCACCATCAGTGAAATCAACATGGTGCCCTTCATCGACGTGATGCTGGTGCTGCTCATCATCTTCATGGTGACGGCGCCGCTGATCACGCCCAGCATGATTGCCTTGCCCAAGGTCGGCAAGGCGCCGGGCCAGCCGCCCAAACCGATCCAGATCGAGATCAGCAAGGACGAAGTCATCCAGATCAAGTCGGAAGGCAATTCCGTCCCGGCACGGCTGGCAGAGGTCGGTGCCGCGGTCAAGCGTTTGCAACCTGCCGTCCCGGCCGGCGAGCAGCCCACACCGGTGGTGATCAGTGCCGACAAATCCATCAAATACGAAACCGTGGTCAAGGTCATGGACGCGCTGCAAAAAGCCGGCGTCGCCCGTGTCGGCCTGTCGGTGCAAACCGGCAACTGAAACCCACGCCCTCCATGCCCAGCGCCGCCGACCGCCTCGACCTGGCACCGCAACCCGATCCGGGTGCGCTGAGGTCTTTTGGCCTGGCGCTGCTGGTCCATGCGCTGCTGATAGGCGCGCTCACCTGGGGCATCAACTGGAAACACAGCGACCCGGACCTGTCGTTTGAAGCCGAACTCTGGTCCAGCGTGCCACAGGAGGCCGCGCCCAAGCTCATCGAGCCCCCGCCTGCACCGCCGCCGCCCCCTCCCCCACCGCCCGAGCCTGTGCTCAAGGCGCCGCCACCGCCGCCCGCGCCGGATGTGGACATTGCGCTCGAGCGGGAAAAGAAGCGCAAGCTGGAGCTCAAGAAAAAAGAGGCTGAACTGGCCAAAGCCAAAGCCGAGCAGGAAAAACTCAAAGAGCTGCAGGCCAAAAAGGAAAAAGAGCAGAAGCTCAAGGAAGACCTCGCCAAACGCAAGGCCGAGGAAGCGAAGAAGCTCGAAGCCAAAAAAGCCGATGACAAAAAGCAGGACGCGAAGGACGCTGAGAAGAAGAAACTGGCGGACGCCGCCGCCGAAAAACTGCGCCAGGACAACATCAAACGCGCCCTGGGCCTGGCCGGCGCCACCGGCGGCGCCGATGCCAAAGGCACGGCGCTCAAGGCCAGCGGCCCCTCAGCCAGCTACGGCGGCAAGGTGCGCGCCAGGGTCAAGCCGAACATCATCTTTACCGAAGACATCGCCGGCAACCCGACCGCTGAAGTCGAGGTACGCACCTCGCCGGACGGCACCATCCTCGGCCAGCGCCTGATCAAGTCCAGCGGCAACAAGGCCTGGGACGAGGCGGTGATCAAGGCCATCATCCGCACCGAAACCATGCCGAAAGACGTGGACGGCCGGGTGCCGACGCCGATGATCCTGGAGTTCCGGCCCAAGGATTGAGGCAAGGAAGGCCTCGTCCATCACCCCTGGGGCGGGCGACCGCTATCAATATAGTAGCTGCTTACGCTCGTCCACTAAGGGCTGGAGCCCGATTTCACTCATAAACAATCTGTGCCAGCCCCTGGTCGGCCTGCGCCATCCAGCTGGCCAGCGCGGCGTCGGTCGGGAAGAACCTGGCGGCCTCGCCGAGCTGCAGTTCGGCGACCACACTGCTGCGCCTCAGGCTCAGGCGCACCGGCAGGCCGCGGCTGACTTCGCCCTGCTCGGACATTTCCTTGCGCGGCGGAAAGTCGCGCACGATGCGCTGCACGTCCGGCGCGCTGCCGTTGACCGCCACACGCAGGTACTTGCCGAAGCGACAACGCGCCGACTCCAGGCTCCACACCTGCGTCACCTTGAAACGGCGGCCAAAACGCTCGGACGCCGGCTGCAGGGTGCCCTGCACGATCACCAGTTCGTCATCCTTGAGAAGGTTGCGGTTGGCGTTGAAGGTGGCTTCATCCACCGAGGCTTCCAGCGTGTCGGTCTTGTCGTCGAGCTTGAAGATGATCAGCTTGCCGCGGTTGCCGTTGATCACGCGCAAGTCGCTGACGATGGCCGCCAGCAGGGTCTGGTCGCGCGAGTCGATCAGGTCGTCGATCGTGCGCTTGACGAACTGCCGCACCTCGGTTTCCACCTCGTCGAACAGGTGACCGGACAGGTAAAAACCAATGGCGGTTTTTTCCTGCACCAGCCGCGCCTTCACGCCGAAAGGCACTGCTTCGACCAGCGGCGGCTCCTGCGTGCTCGCCGCATGCGAGTCCATGTCGAACAGCCCGCCCTGGTTCACATTGGCCTCGGCCTGCGCCGCAAATTCAAAAGCGCGATCCACCGACGCCAGCAGCGAGGCGCGGTTGAGCTGCAGGTTGTCGAAGGCGCCGGCCTTGATCAGCGCCTCGACCGTGCGTTTGTTCATTTTCGTTTTGTCGACGCGCAGACAGAAGTCGAACAGCGAGGTGAACAAACCGCCGGCCTCGCGCGCTGCCACGATGGCGGCAATCGCCTGCTGGCCCGTGCCCTTGACGGCGCCCAAGCCGTAACGGATGCTGGTATTGCTGATCGGCTCGAAGCGGTAGTGGCCGCGGTTGACGTCAGGTGACTCGAAGCTGATGCCCATCTTCTGCGCATCACCGAACAGGATTTTCAGCTTGTCGGTGTCGCCCATCTCGACAGTCATGTTGGCGCAGAAAAATTCGGCCGTGTAGTGGCGCTTGAGCCAGGCCGTGTGGTAGGCCAGCAGCGCGTAGGCGGCCGAGTGCGACTTGTTGAAGCCGTAACCCGCGAACTTCTCCATCAGGTCGAAAACCTCATCGGCTTTTTCCTGGCTCAAGCCGTTGATACCGGCGCCCTTGCGGAAAATTTCCCGCTGCGAGGCCATCTCCTTTTCGTCCTTCTTGCCCATGGCGCGGCGCAACATGTCGGCGCCGCCCAGTGAGTAACCGCCCAGGATCTGCGCGGTCTGCATCACCTGCTCCTGGTAGACCATGATGCCGTAGGTCTCTTCCAGGATGGGCTTGACGCGCGGGTCGGGGTACTCGGGGGTTTCCTTGCCCTGCTTGCGCGCGATGTAGGTCGGGATCAGGTCCATCGGGCCCGGCCGGTACAGCGCGTTCATCGCGATCAGGTCTTCGAGGCGGTTCGGCCGCGCATCCCTGAGCATGCGCTGCATGCCGATACTTTCAAACTGGAACACGGCCTCGGTCTTGCCCTCGGCAAACAGCGCATACACCCGCTGGTCGTCCAGCGGCAGGTTTTCGAACTTGAAATCTTTTTGCGCCGGATGGCGCTGCACGATGAACTCGCGCGCCAGTTCCAGGATGGTCAGCGTCGCCAGGCCCAGAAAGTCGAACTTGACCAGGCCGATCGCCTCGACGTCGTTCTTGTCGAACTGGCTCACGGCCGAGGTGCTGCCGGGCTGCAGGTAGAGCGGGCAGAAGTCGGTAAGTTTTCCCGGCGCAATCAGCACACCGCCGGCATGCATGCCGACGTTGCGTGTCAGGCCTTCGAGCTTGCGCGCGAGCTCCAGCAAGGTTCGCACGTCTTCTTCCTTGGCCTCGCGTTCGGCCAGCACCGGTTCGGCTTCCAGCGCATACACCATCTTGTCGTTTTTCTTGCGCTCGGCAGGCACCAGTTGCAGGGTCACGGCCTGGCCCGGCTTGTTCGGCACCAGCTTGGAGATGCCGTCGCAAAAGCCATAGGAAAAATCGAGCACACGGCCGACGTCGCGGATCGCCGCGCGTGCCGCCATGGTGCCGAAGGTCACGATCTGGCTGACCGCCGCGTGGCCGTACTTGTCCTTGACGTAGTCAATCACGCGGTCGCGGTTGGTCTGGCAGAAGTCGATATCGAAGTCGGGCATGGAGACCCGCTCCGGATTGAGGAATCGCTCGAACAGCAGGTTGTACTGCAACGGATCGAGGTCGGTGATCTTCAGTGAATAAGCCACCAGCGAACCGGCGCCGGAACCGCGGCCGGGCCCGACCGGGCAGCCGTTGTTCTTGGCCCAGTTGATGAAGTCGCCCACGATCAGGAAGTAACCCGGGAAGCCCATCTTCAGGATGGTGTTGATCTCGAATTCGAGCCGCTCGACATACTGCGGGCGTTTTTCGTTGCGCACCGCCTCATTCGGGTACAGATGCGCCAGCCGCTCTTCCAGCCCCTGGAAAGACGCGTAGCGGAAATACTCGTCAGGCGGCATGCGCACGCCATTGACCTCGGGCGTCGGGTACTCGGGCAGCATGGGCTTGCCGAGCTCGAGCTTGAGGTTGCAGCGTTTGGCAATCTCCAGGGTGTTGGCCAGCGCCGAGGGCAGGTCGGCGAACAGTTCGGCCATCTGCGCCGATGACTTGAAATACTGCTCGCGTGTGAACTTGCGCACGCGCCGCGCATTGCCCAGGATCTCGCCGCCGGCGATACAGACGCGCGCTTCGTGGGCCTCGTAATCCTCGTAACCGAGGAACTGCACCGGGTGGGTCGCCACCACCGGCAGCTTGAGCCGGGCGGCGAGCTGCACCGCCGCCGCCACATGCTGCTCGTCGTCCACCCGCTGGGCGCGCTGCAGCTCGATGTAAAAACGGTGCGGAAACAGCCCCGCAAAATACAACGCACATTCGAGCGCGCGCGCGCCGTCGCCCTGCACCAGCGCCTGGCCGACTGCCCCGCCCTGGGCGCCTGACAGCGCAATCAGGCCCTCACCGAGTTCCTGCAGCCATTCCAGGCTGATGACGGCCTGGTCGCGCACCACGCCGCGGGTCCAGGCCCGTGTCAGCAGCTCTGACAGGTTCAGGTAACCCTGGCGGTTCTGCACCAGCAGCAGCAGGCGCGCCGGTGGCGCCGTGGCATCTTTGCCCGGCACCTGCACCCAGACGTCGGCGCCTATCAGCGGCTTGACCCCGGCGCCTCGCGTTTCCTTGTAGAACTTGACCGTGCCGAACAGGTTGCCCAGATCGGTGATGGCCAGCGCAGGCTGGCGGTCGGCTGCTGCGGCAGCCACGATTTCATCGATGCGGTTGGTGCCGTCAACGACGGAAAACTCGGTGTGAAGGCGTAAATGGACAAACATCACGTCGATTGTAGGCAGCGTTCCCGACATTGGTTGCCGAAACCGTCCTTATCAAAAATGAATGCGCTGATTCAGCTTCCGACGAAAAGTTGAGTGCTTTTGTAGTACTTTAGCCCGCAGAAATCCTGTGTTTCTAACAATTTATTACAGTGTTTGCATGCTAACCGCATCAGGCCCGACAAGGCACAAACACTTCAACGGGAGGCTGCAGAACACTGCAAATCCTTTGGAGCCTGCCGGCCACGTCTCTTCATGAGCCGGGTGCTCAGGTGCGGCGTGCAGGGACTGCCGGCCGCGGAAGCCTCCCTGGTACGTACACTTTTCAGGCTCTACCAACACGGCGCAAGCGACTTCCGGTGGGTGCTGGTCGATACCCCGCCCTACGATGCCCTGCTGGTTGATTTCACCGCGCAAGCTGCCGGGGCCACGCCAGGTCATGAGGCTGTCAAGGCGATCCTGACGGTGGGACATGCAAGCCCGGGGAGTTTGCCCAACACGCTGGCTCGCCCCTTGCGCTCCGAAATGCTGGAGGCGTGGCTGCTGCAGGCGCAACGCCGGTTTTTTCCGGAGTCCAGTCCTGCGGACGCGCTTGGTACACCTGAGACCTCCCCCATAACCGCTGCCACTCCGCTCAGTTGCAAGGAGGCTGGCTCGTACAAGCTCCTGCGCTGGCCGCCGGCCGCCATGCTCCGAAACGACGCCCGCCTGATCCGCATGGCGACCGTCCTGTCACGCCGGCCAGTGACGGCCAGTGAGCTCGCACGGGTGTCACAACAACCCCTGGACAGCGCCTGCTCCTTCCTGACGACGCTGCGCACTGCAGCGCTGCTCGACTCTCCACGCGATGCCCAACCGCAGCTGCAGCCAGGACCGGAAAACACCCTGCAGCGCTCCGTGCATCCCGGGCAAAAAATTGAACGCAGTCTGATGAGCCGGATACGCCTGCGACTTGGACTTTAGGCCGACATGAAAGAATACAAAATCCTCTTTACGGGAACCATGGGCGCGGGCAAAACCACCGCAATCAGCAGCATCAGCGAAATCGCTCCCGTCGTCACCGACGTGGCGAATTCCGATGCCGCGCTGGCCAAGGCGCGCACCACGGTCGGGCTGGACTTCGGCCAAATTACCCTGGACAACGGCGACCGCATCCGGCTTTTTGGCACGCCGGGGCAGACACGTTTTGACTTTCTCTGGAAAATCCTGGTCAGGAACGCGCTGGGACTGATCATCCTGATTGACAATTCCCGGCCTCAACCGCTGGCAGACCTCGCCGTGTACCTCGACGGCTTTGCGGAGGAGTTGCTGACCCTGCCCTGCGCCATCGGCATCGGCCGCATGGACGCCCACCCCACACCTGATCTGGACGCCTATGCGGACATGCTGGCCGCCAGAAACTTCACCTTCCCCCTGCTTGCGGTGGATGTCAGGCAGCGGGACGACGTGGCGCTGCTCATCGACACCCTGATGGCACAGCTTGAAGCAGATCTGCCTGTAGGAAATGATGACTGACACGAACGCACTGAAGCTGTCACAAGCAGCGCGCCACCTCGCCCAGCAGGAGGCCGACAAAATCCTGGCCGAAACCGAAGGTGTGACAGCCGTGGTAATCGCCACGATTGACGGCTTCGACGTCGCCTCCGCCATCCGTTCAGGCCTGGACCCTTCCCGCATTGCGGCGATGGCGAGCTCCATTTCCGCGATTGGTTATGTCGTGTCCGATGAAGCGAAACTCGGCCGGGGGGAACGCGTCACGATTGAAACCGATGCCGGTTTCGCCGTGATCTACAGCATCCCGCGCACCGACACGGAGCTGGTCCTGATTGTGGTTTCCGACGGGCGCACCCTGCTGGGCCAGGTCGCCTACCGTACGGCAGCAACGGCCAACCTGATCCTGGGCGCCGCATGAATGCCGGGCGCTTGCGGGACGGGCTGGATCAGCTTGCCCTCATGCCGGGACTGCAGGGATGCGCGCTGGTCGAAATCGACACGGGCATGGTGTGGCACACCGCAGGAAGCATCGCGGACGGGCAGAAGATTGCCGAGGCCTCGAGTGATTACTGGCGGCTTTACCAGCGGCAAAAGGTCCATTTCGAACACCTCGGGGAACTGCGGGCCCAGGTCATGATGCACCACGAAGTACGGATCACGATGCTGCCGTGCGGCCCGGGCATGCTGCTGATTGCGCTGTCACGCGAACAGGACCGGGTGGACTGGGCCCAGCTGCAAAGCAGGACGCAGGCGCTCAAACAGCTGGTCGCGGCACTCTGACATGTCCCCAAGGCCGGAGGCTGGACACATCGATCACCAACGGTTTACACGGCACTGCGTATATGCGTGACGCACTGTCTTTTTTCTCAACGCATAACCAACCAATGAAAGACCTTATGGCAGATATCAAACACACCCTCGACGAACTGATGACGCTGGACGGGGCCATGTGCGCCGCCGTGGTGGACTCTTCCAGCGGCATGATTCTGGGCTCGATCGGCTCCGGCGTCGACATGGAAGTCGCGGCTGCGGGCAACACCGAAGTGGTTCGCTCGAAAATGAAAACCATGCGCGCGCTGGGTTTGAATGACGTGATCGAGGACATCCTGATCACGCTGGGCAAGCATTACCACATCATTCGCCCGTCCGCCCGCAAGGAAGGTGTATTCATCTACTTTGTTCTGGACAAACAACGCTCCAACCTCGCCATGGCCCGCCGCAAAACGCAGGACGTGGACAAGGAAATGAATTTCTGATCCCTGCCTGCAATTCACGGGTGACACGCAGCAAGCGGTGACACCGGTAAAATCAAACCGCGTCCAGTACGCGGTTTTTTTATGTGCACAAGCCAACACCCACCCGCCGGAACACCGGTGATTCTCAATATCTCCGCCTACCGGTTTGTGCCACTCACGGACACGATCGAGTTGCAGCAAAGGCTTTTGCACGCATGTTCATCGCGCGGATTAAAAGGAACCGTTCTGCTTTCGGAAGAAGGTCTCAACCTCTTTCTGGCAGGTCACGCCGGCCCGATTCGCGAACTGGTGTCGGTGCTCAGGCAGGACACCCGTTTTGCTGATATTGACACCAGGGAAAGCTGGTCCGCCGCCCAGCCCTTCCGCAAGCTGCTGGTCAGGATCAAGCCCGAAATCATCCGCATGAACCACCCGGCGATCCGGCCGGCTGCCGGCCGCGCGCCCTCGGTGGACGCGGCAACCCTGAGGCGCTGGCTCGATGCCGGCCACGACGACGCGGGCCGGCCTGTCGTCACCCTGGATACGCGCAATGACTTTGAAGCCGACGTCGGTACCTTCCGGGGCGCCATCGACTGGCGCATCACCAGGTTCACCGAGTTCCCGCAAGCCCTGCTGGCGCACCGCGATGAATTGCAGGGGAAAACCGTGGTGAGTTTTTGCACCGGCGGCATACGCTGCGAAAAGGCCGCGATTTTCATGCGTGACGCCGGCATCACCAACGTGTTTCAGCTCGACGGCGGCATCCTCAAATATTTCGAGGACCAGGGCCATGCCCACTTCGATGGCGAGTGTTTTGTTTTCGATGAGCGCCGGGCGGTGGACGCCGCACTGGCGCCCAAAGTGGATGTCGGGACCTTGTCCGACAGCCAGCGCCCACAAACCATGGAAAGCTGACAGGTCCATTGATTCCGACCGGTGAACGCCATGCCCTCTCCTTCTGTCCGCCCCGTTCGACACATCCGGCCTGCGGACAGGCCAGCAAGCACACTGTCCGTCCGCTTCGAGCAGGTTCGCGCCCAAACCGGGGCACTGACCGCAACGCTAAGCGCCGAGGATTGCCAGTTGCAGTCCATGCCGGACGCCAGTCCGGCCAAGTGGCATCTGGCACATCTGACCTGGTTTTTCGAAACCTTCATCCTCGAGCGTTTCGAAACCGGCTTCCAGCCCTTCGACGCCGGCTTCAGGGTGTTGTTCAACAGCTATTACAACGGCGTCGGTGACAAATACCCGCGGCACCAACGCGGACTGGTCAGCCGCCCCTCGCTCGACGAGGTGCTCACCTACCGCGCGCAAGTCGATGAGCGCATGCTGGCCGTGCTGGACAGGCATCCGGACCATGCAGAACTCGGAAAACTGGTCACCCTGGGCCTTCACCACGAGCAGCAACACCAGGAGTTGCTGCTGACCGACATCAAACATGCCTTGTCCTTCAACCCCTCGCGCCCGGCCTATGCGCGCCAGTGGCCGCTGGCGGGCATCAGCCCCCAGCCGCTGCGCTGGATCGGTTTTGAAGGGGGTTTGCTGGAACATGGTTTCGATCCCCGTCGTGACGGCGACTTTGCCTTCGACAATGAAAGCCCGCGCCACAAGGTCTACATCGCGCCCTTCGAGATGGGCAGCCGGCCGGTCACCAACGGCGAGATGATGGCCTTCATCGGGGACGGCGGCTACCAGCGGCCCGAGTTGTGGCTGTCCATGGGCTGGGATTGGGTGCAGGCGACTGGTGCGGCCATGCCGCTGTACTGGCAGCCGTGCGCCGGTGGCGGCTTCCAGAACTTCACGCTGCAAGGCCTGGTGCAGGTGGACGAGCACACGCCGGTTTGCCATCTCAGCTATTTCGAAGCCGACGCCCATGCGCGCTGGGCCGGCGCCCGGCTGCCGACAGAGTTCGAATGGGAACTGGCCGCGCGCAACGCCGCGGTGCAGGGCAACTTTGTCGAAACTGCGGCGTACCACCCGATCCCGCTGCAGCAGCAACAGCCCGGCCACCCGGCGCAGATGTTTGGTGATGTCTGGGAGTGGACGCAATCCAACTACAACCCCTACCCCGGCTACAGGCCCTGGGAAGGCCTGGTCGGCGAATACAACGGCAAGTTCATGTGCAACCAGTTTGTGCTGCGCGGCGGCTCCTGCGCCACGCCGCTGAGCCACATCCGCGCGAGTTACCGCAATTTCTTCCCGCCGGATGCGCGATGGCAATTCAGCGGGCTGCGCCTGGCACGCGACCTGGCCTGAGGCTGGAACTCAGTCCGCAGTAAAGCGGCGCTCGGGCAAGGGGATCAACTCCGCATCGCCCGGCACCCGGCCCATGGCCTGGGCTTCCCAGTCGCGCGAGGCCTGCACAATGCGCTCCTTGCGGCTGGAGACAAAATTCCACCACATGAAGCGATGGCCGTCGAGCGCGTCGCCGCCTATCACCATCAGGCGCGTCGCCTGGCCGGCCAGCAGGCTCACCGCGGCGCCCGGTGCGAGGACGGCAAGCCGGTGCGCCGGCAATAGTTCTGTATCGACCATGATGTCGCCGTCCACTGCGTAGACCGCCAGTTCCTGAGCCAGCGGCGGCAATTCGAAGCTCTCGCCTGGCGCGAGTTGCACATCCAGATACAGCGTGGGTGCAAAGGTGCGGACCGGCGACTTCTGCCCAAAAGCCTCGCCAATCAGCACACGCACCTGGGTAGCGCCCAGCATCAGCGAAGGAATTGCACCGGCAGGGGTGTGCTCGAAGTCCGGCTCTACCTCTTCAAACGCGCGCGGCAGCGCGGCCCAGAGCTGGATGCCGTGGTTCACATAACTGCTGGTTTTGAGGTCCTGCGGCCCGCGCTCCGAATGCACAATGCCGCGACCGGCCGTCATCCAGTTGATCGCGCCGGGCGCGATGCGCTGCTCGAAGCCGAGGCTGTCGCGGTGCATGATGGCGCCGTCAAACAGATAGGTCACGGTCGCCAGGCCGATATGCGGGTGCGGGCGCACATCGTGCGAGCCGCCGGTGGCTATCGTGACCGGGCCGAAGTGATCGAAAAACAGGAAGGGGCCGACCGACTGCCGCTGCGCCGCAGGCAGCAGGCGCCGCACGGTGAAGCCGCCACCCAGATCCTTGTCATGGCCGCCCAGTGTCATCAGCACACTCATGGCAGCCTCTGCACCTGGGTGGCGATCTCGGTGGTCACCGTGGCCATGAGTTTGTGCACCGGACACTTTTTGGCGACCGCTTCGAGTTCCTGCAACTGGGCGTCGCTCAACGCGCCGCGGATCTGCAGCGTGGCGCTCAGTTTGTAGATGCCGGTACGCTCGCCCGAATCGTCGCGCGTCACCACCGTGTTGACGTCTTCCACCGGGATGCCCTTCTTGCGGGCATACCACAGCACCGTGATCGCCTTGCAGGCACCCAGTGCGGCGTCATACAGGTCGTGCGGGCTGGGACCGGCATCGTCGCCACCTTCCGCAAGCGTGGCATCGGCGATCAGCGTATGGCGGCCTATCGTGACGCCTTGTGCCAGGTCGTATGTCTTGTCGCGAATCAACTCAACAGGCATGGAGGCTCCTTTGAATGCGGGACAGTAGCGACGTAGTGTCGCTCAGGTTTTGAACCGGGCACTGACTGCGGCGACCCGCTCGCCGAAGGCACGCGCCGACGCCAGGTCGCCCGGCGGCATGTCGCCGGCACCCGCATCCGCCGGGGCCTGGCCGATCGCGCCGCTGTAGGAGCCGAGGTAGTTCGGGTCGTTGCGCTGCGACGCCTTGCTGTTGCTGGGCATCACGCCCTGGCTGACCCACAGGCCGCCATGCTGCATGGCCAGCGTGAACAGGTAATTCAGTGTGGAGGCCTTGTCCCCATTCATCGCCGCGCTGTGGGTGAAGCCCGCAAACAGCTTGTCTTTCCAGCCCTGGGTGTACCAGACCTTGGACGAGGCATCCGCAAACTTCTTGAACTGCCAGCTCACGCTGCCCATGTAGGTTGGTGAGCCCATGATGATGGCGTCGGCCGCGGCCAGAGCCTCCCAGCCGCCTTCAGGCAAATTGCCATCGGCATCGATGGCCAGCAGGTCAGCGCCCGCACCATCGGCCACCGCCTGCGCCATGCGCTGGGTGTGGCCGTAGCCGGAGTGGTAAAGCACCACAACTGTTGTCATGTGTTCTCCTCGCTTGAAAAAAACAGGCCAGCCTGACGGCTGGCCTGCGGGAATCATCAGCCCTTGAGCTTGGCGTCAACGCTCCAGGCGCCGGGGCCCCAGGCCACGATGGTCAGCAAACCACCCACCACGGCGATGTTCTTGAAGAAGGCCTGCTGCTCCTTCATAACCAACTCGGCCGGCACATTCCAGTAGGCGTGGAAGATGAAGGTGATCACCGCAGTGAAGATGGCGATGCCCAGCGCCGCCCAGCGTGTCTGGAAGCCCACCAGCACCAGCAAGCCGAGGCCGAGTTCGACCGCGATGGCAATCGCCGCGGCGACTTCCGGCAGCGGCACGCCCTTGGAGGCGATGTAGCCGGCCGTACCGGCAAAACCGGCGATCTTTCCGAAGCCTGCAGGAATGAACAGCAGCGCGATGAGTGCGCGGCCTAGCAGGGAAAACGGGTTTTGCAGTGAGTTAAGCATGGTGAGCCCTCTTTGATAAGTTATGAATGAAGAAAAAATTACGCTTGCACGCCTTGGCGCGCAAGTCAGTGTCCATCTGCGCGACTAAAGTTCCGCGCCTCAAGGCGCCAGATCGAACACCAGCACTTCCGCGTCCTTGCCGCCGGCAAGTTGCAGCCGCTCCTCGCCTTCGACCCTGGCGGCATCCCCTGCCGTCAGCGTCTGGCCGTTGACTTGCAATTCTCCACGCACCAGTTGCACGTAGGCCTTGCGCCGCGGATCAAGCACCAGTTCGGCGCGCTCCTCGCCGTCGAACAGCCCGGCATACAGCCTGGCATCGGCGTGAATGGTGACCGAACCATCCGCGCCGTCATTCGACGCCACCAGCCGCAGCTTGCCGCGTTTTTCGCCGGGCGCAAAGGTTTTCTGCTCGTAGCCGGGTGTTATACCCGTGACATTGGGTTCGATCCAGATCTGCAGAAAATGCGTGGTGGCGTCCTGGGCGTGGTTGAACTCGCTGTGCTGGATGCCGCGGCCTGCGCTCATGCGCTGCACGTCGCCGGGCGGGATGGAGGCGCCATTGCCTATGCTGTCCTTGTGCCCGATCGCGCCGCTCATGACATAACTGATGATTTCCATGTCGCGGTGGCCGTGCGTGCCAAAACCGGTGCCCGGTGCGATCCGGTCTTCGTTGATCACGCGCAGGTTGCCGAAACCCATGTGCGCAGGATCGTAATAACCAGCAAAGGAAAACGAGTGGTACGACTTGAGCCAGCCGTGGTCGGCATAACCGCGCTCGGCAGATTTTCTCAGGGTGATCATGGGGCAGTCCTTTCAGGGAGGGAGTTGGTTTGTTCCCGGTGACTCCAATGTAGGTGCGTCCCGCCTGTTGATCCTTGTCGCTGTTTGATGGCATCATTCAAATTATTTGAATTCAGCCACCCTCTACCGATTGCCCTGCCCATGTCCAGCGTCCGCGATGTCCTGACTCCCGAAGCCCTGGGCCTGATCGCGGCCGTGCACCGCACCGGCAGCCTGGCCGCTGCGGCGCGCGAGCTCGGCGTGGTGCCCAGCGCGCTCACCTACCGCGTGCGCCAGATGGAGGACGCGCTGGACGTGCTGCTGTTTGACCGCTCCTCGCGCCAGGCCCGGCTGACCGAAGCCGGCCACGAACTGCTGCGCGAAGGCAACCGCCTGCTGATCGAGCTCGACGCGGTAGCGCACCGCGTGCGCCGCGTCGCCACGGGCTGGGAGCCGCAACTGACGATCACGGCCGACGGTGTGATTTCCAGCACCACGCTGTTTGAACTCTGCGAGGCCTTTTATGCGCTGGATCCGCCGACGCGGCTGCGCATCCGCTCCGAGACGCTGTCGGGCACCTGGGAAACCCTGGTTTCGGGCCAGGCCGACCTGGCGATCGGCTGCGTGGTGGAAGTCACCCAGTCACGCGGCATCCTGAACCGGTCCATGGGGCAACTGGCCTTTGTGTATGTCGTGGCACCCCACCACCCGCTGGCCGGTGTCGAGGGCAGCATCAGCGATGAGCTGCTGCAGCAGCACCGCGCCGTCGCCGTGGCCGACACCACCTTGCGCGGCAGCGGAATGAGCATCGGACTGCTGGGTGGCCAGGATGTGCTGACTGTGCCGACCATGCAGCACAAGCTCGAGGCCCAGCTCCGCGGCATGGGCTGCGGCTTTTTGCCCGAGTGCCTGGCCCGGCCCTACATTGCGGCCGGACGGCTGGTGGTCAAGGCGGTTGACCGGCCGCGCAGCCCGGTGGCCATGAGTTACGCCTGGCGCGGCGCCACGGCCGCAGCCGTCAAAAAAGGCGGAAAGGCAGCGACCACGAGCACCTCACCGGGCGCGCCGGGCCGCGCCCTGAGCTGGTGGCTGGGGCAGCTGGCCAGCCCGCTGACGCAACTGGCATTGCTGGAGCCTCACCACAGCGTGTAGAGTGCAGTCATGACAGCAAAAACAAAACCCGGCAAAAAACCCTCCAAACCTCCCGCGGCTTCGGCCGCCCCCCGGCACTATGCCGTGGTGGGCGCCGGCATTGCAGGCATCAGTTGCGCCCGCACCCTGATGCAGGCTGGTCACCGGGTCACGGTGTTCGAGAAAAGCCGCAGCCCCGGCGGCCGCATGGCAACACGTCACACCGAGTTCGGCGATTTCGACCACGGCACGCAGTATTTCACTGTGCGCGATGCACGTTTCGAGAAAGCCCTGGCCACCAGCGCCGGCCTGGTGCGCCCCTGGAGCGCCAACACCGTGCGTATTCTGGACGAGGCCGGCCGCGTCGTGGCTTCCTCGCTGCCACCCAAGGAAGCCCACTGGGTACCAACGCCGGGCATGAACGCACTGGTCAAACAGTGGGCTCAGCCGCTGGCGGCCGCCAATGCGCTGGTACTGGAAACCCAGGTGATCCGCATTGAAGCGGACAAGCTGCACCCGGAGCGCTGGCAACTGCAGACCGAAGGCCCGGGCGCGAGCAGCCTGGTCTATTCAGGCTTTGATGCGGTGATCCTCGCCCTGCCTTCACCGCAGGCCCATGCGCTGCTGCTGAGCTCGCAACAGGGCAAGGCCCTGATGCCGGCGCTGGCCGGCGTCACCATCGCCCCCTGCTGGACCCTGATGCTGGCCTTTCCGCAGGCGCTGCAACCGACCCTGCCCCACCTGGGCCCGCAGTGGAACGCGGCGCGCAGCACGCACCACCGCATTGCCTGGCTGGCGCGCGAGTCGTCCAAGCCCGGCCGCAGCGCGATCGAGCGCTGGACCGTGCAAGCCAGCCCCGAATGGTCGGAACGCCACCTCGAGGACGACGACGAACGTGTCAAGGCCAAATTGCTCAAGGCCTTCACCGAAGTCACCGGCATACGCGCCCAGCCGCCGCATGCTGCGGTGCACCGCTGGCGTTATGCCCAGACCACCGAGGTGCTGGGCAAGCCCTTTTTGTGGGACGCCAAATCGCGCATCGGCGCCTGCGGCGACTGGTGCACCGGCCACCGCGTTGAAGACGGTTTCCTGTCCGGACTGGAAATGGCTCTGGCGGTCTGTTAGCCAAAGCCGGTTCTGCGGCCCCTGCTTGAAGGGTAAATCCCGCACATGCCCACCTCGACCAGCGGTGTCCCGGTTTCCTACATCGGGCGTTTTGCCCCCTCACCCACCGGGCCGCTGCATGCCGGCTCGCTGGTCGCGGCGCTGGCGAGCTGGCTGGATGCGCGGGCCCACGGCGGCCAGTGGCTGGTGCGTATCGAGGATATCGACACGCCACGCTGCGTTCCGGGCGCCGATACGCTGATCCTGCAGCAGCTGGCGGCCTGCGGCCTGCTGCCTGACGCACCGCCCTGGTACCAGTCGCAGCGCAGCACGGCTTACCAGGCCGCCCTCGATGGGCTGATCACGCGGCAACTGGCCTACCCCTGCGGCTGCACGCGGCAGGACATCGCACAGGCGCTGGCCCGGGCCGGACAGACCAAACCCCGCCACGGCGAGCTGGTCTACCCCGGCACCTGCCGCCACGGACTGCAGGGCCGCCCGGCGCGCGCCTGGCGTTTCCTGACCCAGCACTTCGAACAAGATCAACCTCCAGACCTTGTCCGGCAAGCGCAAGCAGCTACTGATTTGATAGCAGCCGGAAACACCGGATGGACAGACCGGCGGCTCGGACGGCAGCAACAAGACGTCGCCCAGGCCGTGGGCGACTTCGTGCTCAAGCGCGCCGATGGCCTCTGGGCCTACCAGCTCGCCGTGGTGGTCGACGATGGCGCCCAGGGCATCAGCGACATCGTGCGCGGCGAGGACCTGGCCGACAACACCGCCAGGCAAATCCTGCTGCAACGCGCGCTGGGCTTGCCCACACCCCGCTACCTGCATGTGCCGCTGGTACGGGGCGCGGACGGCGAAAAGCTGTCCAAACAGAACGGCGCGCAGCCGCTGGACGCGAGTGCGCCGCTGGCCAGCCTGAACAGCGCTGCCCAGGTGCTGGGCCTGCAGCCGTCCCCTGCCGGCGGCGTGGCCGACTGGCTGGCGCAGGCGGTGCAGCAGTGGGCGGGCCTGCATGCGCCCGTAAAATCAGTCCCGTGACTGAAACAACTCCCCCCGGCGACGATCTCCCTCCTGCGACGGACGTCGCCCACCACCGCAGCATCCGCAGCTTTGTGCGCCGCACCGGCCGCACCACGCTGGGCCAGGCCCGGGCCTTCGAGGACGTGGGCCCGGCCTACCTGCTGCCGTATGCGGCTGGGCCCATGGACCTTGCGGCGGTGTACGGACGCGCGGCGCCGACGATTCTCGAAATCGGCTTCGGCATGGGCGAAGCCACCGCACACATCGCCGCGCTGATGCCGGAAAAAAACTTTCTCTGCTGCGAGGTGCACACACCGGGCGTGGGCGCATTGCTCAAACGCATCAGCGAGCAGGGCCTGACCAACATCCGCATCGTCCAGCACGACGCCGTGGAAGTGCTGCAGCACATGCTGGCACCCGGCAGCCTGGACGGCGTGCACATCTTTTTCCCCGATCCCTGGCACAAGAAAAAACACAACAAGCGCCGGCTGATCCAGCCGCCGCTGATTGCGCAACTGGTGACACGGATCAAGCCCGGCGGCTACCTGCACTGCGCCACCGACTGGCAGCCGTATGCCGAGCAGATTCTCGAGGTGCTGGCGGCCGAACCCTTGCTCAAAAACACGGCCGGCAGCAGCGACGGCGGCTACGCGCCCAAGCCGCATTACCGGCCGCTGACCAAGTTTGAAAACCGCGGCATCAAGCTCGGGCACGGCGTCTGGGATGTGGTGTTCGAGCGCATGTGAAAAAACAGCGCATCGCGCTCGGCGGCTTGCCCACGCTGGAGGGTGTGAGCCCGAGTTGCGTCAGCCTTCCCGGTGGCGACTGGCCGACTTTTACCGATTTCCTGGTCCAGCGTTTCCCGGACATTTCGCGCGAGGTCTGGCTGCAGCGCATGGCGGCCGGCGCGGTGATGGACGAATTCGGTGAGGCCGTCACGCCAGAGCGCCCCTACCGCGGCCACCTGCGGCTGTACTACTACCGCGCGCTGCCGCCTGAAACCCGCATCCCCTTCGACGAAGAACTGCTGTTCCAGGACGCGCACCTGGTGGTGGTCGACAAGCCGCACTTTTTACCGGTCACGCCCTCCGGCTCCTACCTGCAGGAGACCCTGCTGGTTCGCCTGAAAAACCGTCTCGGCCTGGACGGCCTGAGCCCGATCCACCGCATCGACCGCGAGACCGCCGGCATCGTGCTGTTCTCCGTCAAGCCGCAGGAACGCGCCGCCTACCAGGACCTGTTCCGGCAGCGGACGGTCGACAAGGTCTATGAGGCGATTGCCCCCTGGCGTGCCGACATGCCGTTTCCGCAAGTTCGTCGCAGCCGCATCGTTGAAGGCCAGCCGTTTTTTCGCCAGGTCGAGGTGGACGGGCCGCCCAACAGTGAAACCGTCATCGAACTGCTGGAAACCCGCGGGCCGCTGGCGCGTTACCGCCTGCGCCCGGTCACCGGCAAAAAACACCAGTTGCGTGTGCACATGAATGCGCTGGGCCTGCCCATCGTGAACGACCGCGTCTACCCGCCGCTGGACCCGACGCCCGAGGACGATTACAACTTCCCGCTGCAACTGCTGGCGCAGACCATCAGCTTCGATGACCCCTTCACCGGCGAGCGCCGTCAGTTCGGCAGCAAGCGGCGGCTGGAGTTTCCGCAAGCCGGTCGCTGACTGTCCGGCAGAAGCCGTGTTTCATTGAACAAAAAAATGCGCCTCCAGGGCGCATTTTTTGACGGTTCAACCCCTCTTCAGGCTTTGATTTCTTTGGCCGTGATCTGGTACCTGAAATCGTCCGGCGAGTAGGAATCGAAGCGGCCGCCGGCGTTTTCGGCCACCGGGTACATGAAGAAACCCAGCTTTTCGAGTTGGGAGTTCGGCAGCGCGATGTCGTGCGCGGTGTTGTAGGCCATCCAGTTGCCTTCCCAACCGCCGAACAAGGCCTTGTTCACCGGGGCGACCACCGGGTCGGTCGTATTCTTGATCCAGCTCGCGGTTTCCAGGCGCATCACCTTGGCCACGTCGGCCGGGTCCATCGCCACCCAGCCGTAACCCTTGAGGAAAACTTCCGAGCGGCAGTGCTGCGCGCCCTTGAGGCTGGCCGGGTTGCCGCTGAGCTCCTTGTAGCCGAAGGCCGAAGGCACAAGGCGGATGCCGTAGACATCGCGCGCCGGAATGCCGACCGAGCGGCACAGGCCGACGAACAGCGCATTCAGGTCCGCGCATTTGCCGCCCAGGTTGCCGGTTTCCAGCATGGTCTTGATGTCGCCTTCGCCGCAGCCACGCACCTTGGGGTCGCGGTAGGTGTTGGCCACAATCCAGTCGTAGATCTTCCGGGTTTTTTCGACGTCAGTCCGGGCGCCGGCGATGGCTTTTTGTGCGGTCTCGCGCACGATGCCGTCGGTGGGCAAAAACTTCGTCGGCCGCGTGAAGTGGCGCAGCGTGTCGGCGTCTTCACGCGTCGCGACTTTCTGCGACCAGTCGATGGCACGGCCCTGGGTCTGCACCCGGCTGCTCAGCTCGACAAAAGGCTGGGCGAGGCCGGCCGGAAATTCCGCATAAAGCATCTTCGCGCCGTCCACGCCGTCGTCCATCAGGTCGGTCGCGCCGTTGCTTGAAAAGCTGTTGCCCTGCGAACGCTGGTAGTCGCTGTTGACCGAGGGAATCGGCAGCCAGACTTTGGTCACGCCCTGGGGCTTGAGGATGTCCACGCGGGTGGTGACCTCGAAGCTGCGCCAGGCACCGCTTTGCGGCGCAAAGTGGCTGCGCGCCGGCGCCTGCGCGAAGTTGACAGCGGGGAAGGCGCTCGCCAGGGCGGCGGCAGCGGTATGTTTGAGAAAAGTGCGGCGTACGGTGGTCATGAAAGGATCTCCGGGAGGTGGTGGGGACGACGTGACCGGGCATGTGAAGGTGCGCCGGGATGTCGATACTGCGCAGGAACAATCCCTGGCTGCGCCCAATTATCGCCGCAATGACCCGGCGAGCGCAGGGCCGGGCCCACTGCGCTGGTGCCTCCCCTCGGGGTTAGCCCCTAGACAAAACACCTGGGGTATATTGACCGGCGAGGAGGCAGGAGGGGCTGCCGCAGACCTTGCAAACAACGGCAAAAAAACGGCCGGAGGAGATGGGGCGCATGAAGCAATCGGGCACACCAGCCGGGCCGGCAGGCGGCATCGTGCTGCGGCAGACGGCAGGCAGCAGCGCTGCGCAGGCGCTGCAGACCGTGCTGGCTCGCCTCGATGCTCGGGAACTCGCATCATCGGTGGTCGTCAGCGAAGGTGCGGATGCAGCGGGAAGGGTGCTGCGCTTCAGCCTGGCCGCGGAACGCGCCGCCGACTGGGCACCCGGCCACGACACATTGGCGCTGTGCCGCAAGCTGCACCTCGACCCTGCACAAAACCCGGCCGACCTGGTCCGTGAAATCGTGCTGGCGCTGCTGGTGGCGCCGGTTGAAACTGCATTTCCGAGCCTGGACGAGCTGGTGTCCGCGGTGCACATCCGGCGCAACATCGTGCAGGCGGCGCGCAAGACCACCCTGTCCTTCCACACCAGCCAGGCGGAGCGGCCCGCCGACTGCTGGACTTACAAAAAGGATTGCGGCTTTGTCATCCTGCCCGGCGTCTCGCTGACGGCGGCACTGGCCAAAGCCACGCAACCCGAGGTGTCGGGCACGCTGTATGCCTTCTCCTGTTACCGCGCCACCGAATACGTGATGCTGCTGGGCATTGCCGAGGAACTCGCCCACTGCAACCCGGCGCTTTATCACCAGCTCGAGGCCTTATGGACCCGGCGCCCCATCATGTCGGGGGAATTCCACGAGGTCTTCCTGCGCGAGCAGGGCAGCATGGAGATGCCCCTGCCCCCTCACTATTTCGTGCCGGGCGACCGGGTCTGGTTTCGCAACCCGGACGAAGCCTCGGCCGAGGCCTCGGGTTATGAGGGCTCCTGGGTGATTTACCTGGGCGAGGGCCTGTTCACCAACTTCTGGAAACAGGACCAGCCCTACACGCTGGCCGACAAGTGCCTGGAAATTTTCCACTGGCGCCACGCCACCTACCTCGACGCGGGCGGCGATGCGCGCATGGATGAAGCCCGGGTTGAAACGCTGGTGGCAGCGACCTCGCTGGATGCGGCGGAAAGCGGGCGCATCCAGGCGCGGATGCAGCGCTACCGCGAAGCACGCGGCGTGTATCGGGACGGCGGCTGCCTGGACACCACACGCGAGTTTGCACGCTGGGTACACCCCGGAACCACGGACATCAAGCTTCCCCCCCAATAAGGCCCCCACGTTCGCTCACTTCGTGTAGCTCTCTGCCCCCCGAAGGGGCGCATTTTTCCTTGGGGCGGCCCAGCGGAAAAACAGCCCCGCACTTGCTCAACTTTTCAGCAGCACGTCAATCATCCGGGTGGCGGGCGCGCCGGTCCAGTCCAACTCGCCCTGCACACGCTGGCGCGCGCGGCCCTGGCGGTCGATCAGCACCGTGGTCGGAAACACCTTGACGCCCCAGGCCCTGGCGGTCTGACCCTGGGGATCGAGCAGCACCGGCAGGCTCAGGCCGGTGGTTGCCGCGAACTGGATCGCGCGGTTCGGGTGTTCCTTGAAGTTGAGCGCCAGCACCAGCAACTTGTCGGGGCCATACAGGTCGGCGACCTGCTGCAGCGTCGGCATTTCGGCGCGGCAGGGCTCGCACCAGCTGGCCCAGAAGTTGATCAGCACGGCGCGGCCCTTGAGCGCGTCCAGTTGCCAGGTTTTACCGCTGGTGTCCAGCGCCTGCAAAGGCGGCGTCGACCCCTGCCAGGCAGACACCGTGTAAGCCAGCTCCGGCGCTGCCTGCACCGGGCGTCCCGTCAGACTGGCGCCGGTCGCCAGCAGGGCAGCCTGCAGCAGCCGGCGCCGCGTGTGAATCGAATGCAAAAACAGGTCCATGGGTGCGGCCAAGCTTAGCAGGCAGCGCTTCACCGCAGAAGGCGCAGGTCTTTGCCCGCTGACCGCGCTAAAACACTTTTTTTCCAAAGCGAAACAGTCCTACACACGCCGAAAGCCGGTTTCTTTTACAGTGTGTCCATTCCCTTTGAAGAATTCATTTTGAATTTACCTCTCAAGCTCCCCGGCCTGGCGCTGGCGCCCGCCTCCCCCCGGTTCATCAACCGATACAGCGACACCCCGGGTGGCCAGCCGCGCAGCGCCTCGCAGGAACTCGCCGCCGGCCTGAACGAGGTGGCGGCCAGCGTGTCGCCCAAGTATTTCTACGACGCGCTGGGCTCCAAGCTGTTCGAAGCCATCACCCGGCTCGACGAGTACTACCCGACACGCACCGAGGCCGGTATTTTTGAGGCCTCCCACGCACAGATGGCCGGGGCCCTGGCCAGCGCCGGCATCCACCACCCCTGCCTGATCGACCTGGGCGCCGGCAACTGCGCCAAGTCTGGCAGCCTGATCCCGCACCTGCAGCCGCGGCAGTATGTGCCGGTGGATATTTCGGTGGATTTCCTGCGCGACGCGGCCGAGCAGCTCCAAAGCACGTTTCCGGCACTGGACATCGTCGGCATCGGCATGGATTTTTCAGCGGGTCTGGTGTTGCCGCCCGAGGTCCAGGCCAGCGACCGGGTGTTTTTCTACCCCGGCTCCAGCCTCGGCAATTTCTCACCGGAGCAGGCACTGGGGTTTTTGCAGCGCATCAGCGACCCGGCCCAGGGCGCAGCGCGCGGCCTGCTGCTGGGCATCGACCTGGTCAAGGACAAGGCCACGCTGGAGGCGGCCTACGACGATGCACTGGGCGTGACCGCGGCCTTCAACAAAAACCTGCTGCGCCATGTCAATCGCCTGCTCGGCTCGGATTTCGACGAGCGCGAGTGGCGGCACCTGGCACTCTTCAACGCGGCCGAGTCGCGCATCGAGATGCACCTGCAGGCGCAAAAGAACCTGACGGTGCGCTGGCCCGGCGGCGAACGCGCCTTCCGCGGCGGTGAACGCATCCACACCGAGAGCTCCTACAAGTACACCCTGGCGTCGATGTCGGCACTGTTGCGGCAGGCCGGGTTCACGCAGATCAATTACTGGACCGATCCAAAGGGATGGTTTGCGGTTTTTTGGGCGTCTGTCTAGCCGCCTCCCTCTGAGCCTTTGCAAGTTTTCAGACCTGCGGGTCTTCCTGCAAGCCGGGGGTTGCCCGGCGGCAACTCACTTTCTTTTGCTTCGCCAAAAGAAAGTAAGCAAAGAAAAGGCGACCCGATGGTCTGGGTCCCTCCGCTTCGCTGCGGGCAACCTGCGGTGCTCGCGAAAAATGGGATCGAGCTCGAACTCGCCTTCGGCTCAGACAATCGCTCGCCCTGATCCATTTTTCGCTGCGCTCCTCGGCCCAGCCCGACGGGTGGGGAAGAAGAGAACATCCAAATACCAATACCGAATTCAATCCGGAGTCCTTGAAGCGCGCAGCGCTTCAAGGACGGGACTCCCAACAGGCGGTCATGTGTGCACGCGAGCGCAGCACACGCGGCCAAATGAGGTCCCCCTCCATCGCCCAGCGGGGCGAGGGAGGGGCTAGGGGTGGGAGTGGGGAGTCGCTCCTACTGTCCAGAGCAGACCGCAACCGCAGCGTGATGCTCTGTGGCAGAAGGAGCAGTCTTACTTCCCCATCAACTGATTCAGCTTGTCAGCCTCAAAGGTCTCCTGCCGCGCCGCATCGTCGGGCACGCAGTCGCGATGCGTGTGGCCAGTACTGGATAGTTTTTCGATCGCCTGCCAGAGCAGCGCGATCTGGTGCTCCTGCGAGGAGGCGTTGTCGATCAGGCCTTTCATGGCCTGCGACACCGGGTCGTCGTCCAGCGTGATGCCGTAAGCCGAGAACTTGCTCTGGGCCGTCGTCACATCGGCGCTTTCGCCGGTTTTGGACGGGATGATGCGCGCCGGGATGCCGACCGCCGTGGCGCCGGCCGGCACCGGCTTGATCACCACCGCATTGCTGCCGATCTTGGCGCCGTCGCCGACCTCGAAGCCGCCCAGCACCTTGGCGCCGGCGCTGACCACCACGTTTTTGCCCAGCGTCGGGTGCCGCTTGGTGCCCTTGTAGAGCGAGGTGCCGCCCAGGGTCACGCCCTGGTAAATCGTGCAGCCGTCGCCGATCTCGGCGGTTTCACCCACCACCACACCCATGGCGTGGTCGAAAAACACCCGCTCGCCGATGATGGCGCCGGGGTGGATCTCGATGCCGGTCAGCCAGCGCGCGATGTGCGAAATGAAGCGCCCCAGCCACTTGAGGCCGTGGGTCCAGCAGGCATGTGCCAGCCGGTGCAGCAGGATGGCGTGCAGGCCGGGGTAGCAGGTCAGAACCTCCCAGCCGCTGCGCGCAGCAGGGTCGCGGTCGAGGATGCACTGGATGTCGGAGCGGAGGCGGGAAAACATGCTGCGAGTTTATGGCCTGGCGGCCGTGTCTGCTGGTGAACCCTTTTCGACCACAGGCCGGGCTTGTTGCGACATGGCCTTGGCAATCCCGCGCAGGATATGGATCTCCTCGGGGCTCAGCCCGGCGCGGTTGAACAGCTGGTTCAGGCGTGGCATCAGCTTTTTCGGCGAGGCCGGGTCCAGGAAACCGATGTCGGCCAGCGCCTGCTCCCAGTGTGCCAGCATGCCGGCCACGGCGGCCGCGTCGGCCTGTTGCGGCTCGGGCGTTGCCGGCTGCACCGCAAACCCGCCCAGCGCCTGGCGCCAGTCGTAGGCAATCAGCTGCACCGCCGCCGCCAGGTTCAACGATCCGAAGCCCGGATCGGTCGGGATGCAAAGCGCCACATGGCAGCGGTAGACGTCCTCGTTCTGCATGCCGAAGCGCTCGGAACCGAACAAAAACGCCACCCCCTCGGGTTTTGAAGCCGAATCGGCCTCCAGCCCAACACTGGCTTGCGTAAGCAGCTCATTTTTTGATAGCGAATCAGGCTTGCCCAACAACGCCGCAAAGTGCTCGCGCGGCGCGCGGGTGGGCGGACCGAAGTCGCGCGGCGTCATGGCGGTGGCGCACAGATGCGTCATGCCGTCCAGCGCCTCGTCCAGGGTGGCGACGATGCGGGCGTTGGTCAGCACGTCCAGCGCCCCGCTGGCGCGCTGTATGGTTTCCTCGCGCCTGAGCACATTGGCCCAGCGCGGCGCCACCAGCACCAGGTCGCCAAAACCCATGACTTTCATGGCGCGCGCGGTGGCGCCGACATTGCCTGCGTGGCTGGGGTTGATCAGGACAAAGCGCGTTTTCATGGATAAAAGGGGCAACAGCCGTGCGAGCCGGTAAAATGGCGTTATTGTCGCCTGCCCCCGGTTGCCGGGCCGCAGCCCTTGTGCTCTTTCTTAGTCCCATATGTCCAGCAATCTCCACCCCATGCTCAACGTGGCCATCAAGGCTGCGCGCGCCGCCGGCGCCATCATCAACCGAGCCGCGCTTGACGTGGAATCGGTCCGGGTCTCGGTCAAGCAGACCAATGACTTCTTCACCGAAATCGACCAGGCCGCCGAAGCCGCCATCATCGAGACCCTGCTGACCGCCTATCCCGGCCACGGTATCCTGGCAGAGGAGTCAGGCAGCGAACACGGCGCCAGGGATTCCGAATTCGTGTGGATCATCGACCCGCTGGACGGCACCACCAACTTCATCCACGGCTTTCCCGTCTACTGCGTCAGCATTGCGCTGGCAGTCAGGGGCAAGGTCGAACAGGCGGTGGTGTATGACCCGACCCGCAACGACATCTTCTGCGCCACCAAGGGCCGTGGCGCCTACCAGAACGACCGCCGCATCCGCGTGGCCAAACGCACCCGGCTGCAGGACTGCCTGATCTCCACCGGTTTTCCCTACCGCCCCGGCGACAAGCTCAAGACCTACCTCAACATGCTGGGCGAAGTCATGAGCCAGGCCGCCGGCGTGCGCCGGCCCGGCGCGGCCGCGCTGGACCTCGCCTATGTGGCGGCGGGCTACAGCGACGGCTTCTTCGAAGCCAACCTCCAGCCCTGGGACGTCGCGGCCGGCTCGCTGCTGGTGACCGAGGCTGGCGGACTGATCGGCAACTTCACCGGCGAGGCCGACTTCATGGACCACGGTGAATGTGTGGCCGGCAACCCGCGCATCTACGGCGCCCTGGTCGGCACCCTGGGCAAATACAGCAAGTTCGCCGGCGCCGGCGACAAGGCCACGGTACGCCAGGCGGCACTCGACGGCAACGCAGAAGCCGCACCCGCACCGGGCGGCGACGAGCCCGCGGTACCGGCGCCGGGAAAAACCACACTCAAGTCCAAACGCATCAAGGCCGGTGAGAGCAAGCCCGCTGCCACCCCGAGCCAGAGCCCACCGGACGCGCCCTTTTGAGGCTGCGCTTCCCGCTATAAAAACCATAGCTGCTTGCGCAGGTCCGGCATGGACGGGACACCCTGTTGACATGGATTTCCGGCGGCGGGCGCAGCGGATTGGATGCGCGGCGCGAGGCCTGCCGGCGGGCGCCATTTACACCTTGTTTCGTCAGCCGCTGACGTGGCGCTGGGCTGTACGCCTACACGGGCGCCGCTTTACATAAACATTGTCAGTTACCATCAAAACATCACTGACACAGGGGCTGGCTGCACGGCGCAGACTCCCCCAAATCCTGAAAAAACAACGTACATGTCCACGATGCCAGACTCCCCTCCATCCACCTCTGCGCCAGCAGTCGCCGACTCGGCGCTGATGCGCGAAGTCGCCGAGCTGGTGGTTTCCTCGCTCAACCTGGAAACCGCCGCCACCGACATCCAGCCGGACGATCCGCTGTATGGTGATGGCCTGGGCCTGGACTCGATCGACATCCTCGAAATCGCGCTGGTCGTGTCCAAACGGTATGGCCTGCAACTGCGTGCCGACCACGAAGACAACACCGTGATCTTCCAGTCGCTGCGCAGCCTGAGCAACCACATCGCGCTGCAAAGAACGAAGTGAAACCCGGCTTGACGGCAAACCTGCTGCGCGGCATCCGCTGGGCAGCCATTGCCGGCTTTTGCATCGCTTATTCGGTGCTGTCCCATTTCGCCGCGGCCGACCCCAACCCCGACCTGTTCGACGCCGCCGTCGCCATGGCGCCGCCGCTGGCCCTGGGCGCGGTGCTGGCCTGGCGTTCCGCACACCGGCTCTGGATGCTGCTGCTGTGCCTCGGCGTGTGTGCCGCCCTGTATGCCTCGCGCCACTGGCTGGTGCAGCATTTCAACTGGGTGTTCCTGCTGCAGCATGCAGGCATGCAGGGCCTGCTGGGCCTGGCCTTCGGCCGCAGTCTTCGCGCCGGCCAGGTGCCCATGGTGTCGCGCTTCGCGGCAGTGATCCACGGCAGCTTGTCGCCCGCGCTGGAACGCTACACCCGCCAGGTCACCTGGGCCTGGACGCTTTATTTTTCCCTCATGACCAGCCTGTCGCTGCTGCTGTTCTGGCTGGCACCGGTGGCCGTCTGGTCGGTGTTTGCCAACCTGCTGAACCTGCCGCTGCTGATCCTGATGTTCGCTGCAGAGTACGGCGCGCGGGTGGTCCTGCTTCCCGCGTCAGACCGGTCCGGCCCGCTGGAGGCGATACGCGCCTGGCGGCAGACCGGCTCGGGCGCCACGCCACCGCCCACCTGAGCCCGCCATGCCTGTTACCCACTATGCCCTGGTTTCCCACGAGCGCGGCGACGACGTCGTGGCGTGGCGCTATGGCGAAAGCATCACCGTGCGCCGTTATCTGGCCGACGTTCGGCACCTGGCCGCGGCCTTGCCCGCCGGCCGTCACATGCTCAATGCCTGCAGCGACCGTTACCACTTCACCGTGGGCCTGGGCGCCGCGCTGCTGACGCGAAAAATCTGCCTGTTGCCGCCCACCCACACGCCGGAAATGATCCGGCAGTTGCAGGCGCTGGCCCCCGACGTCTTTTGCCTGGCCGATGCCCCCCACGCCATCGACCTGCCCGGTTTTGTGTACCAGGACGCGTTTGCATCCGCGCCGCCCGACGCCGACACGGATGCCAGCGAAGCCTGCGACGTCCCGCTGATCCCGGGCAACCAGCCGGTGGCCGATGTCTTCACCTCGGGCTCCACCGGCCTGCCGCAACCGCACCGCAAAACCTGGGGTTCGCTGGTCCAAAGTGCACGTGCCGAAGCCCAGCGCCTGGGCCTGGCGCCGTCGCCGTCGCCGGGGGCCCGCAAAAGCCGGCCCTGCAGCACCGTGGGCACCGTCCCGCCGCAGCACATGTTCGGCTTTGAATCGACAGTCCTGATGCCCTTGCAAAGCGGCGCGGCGGTCCACGCCGGCCAGCCCTTTTACCCGGCGGATATCGTGAGCGCGTTGCAGTCCGTGCCGCGGCCGCGGGTGCTGGTGACCACACCGGTGCATTTGCGGGTGCTGCTGTCGTCGGGCATCGAGCTGCCGGCGCTGGACCTGGTGGTATCGGCCACTGCGCCCATGCTGCCATCGCTGGCGCAGCAGTGCGAGTCGCGTTTTTCCGCGCCCCTGTTCGAAATTTATGGCTCCACCGAAACCGGGCAGATTGCCTCCCGGCGCAGCGCACAAACCGACCAGTGGGAACTGTTTCCGCTGGTCACGCTGACGCCGCACGACGAGCGCATGTGGGCCTGTGGCGGCCATGTCGAGCAGGTGGTGCCCATGAACGATGTGATCGAGCCCATCGACGCACACCGCTTCTTCCTGCACGGCCGGCTCGCCGACCTCATCAATATCGCCGGCAAACGCAATTCGCTGGATTACCTGAACCACCAGCTGCTCAGCATCGAGGGCGTGCAGGACGGCGCCTTTTTCATGCCCGACGACAGCGACCACGCCACCGTGGTGCGCCTGATGGCGTTTGCGGTGGCACCGGGAATGACCCAGGCCGAACTGCATGCGGCGCTGAAAAAACGCATTGACACCACCTTCCTGCCGCGTCCGCTGGTCCTGCTCGACGCCCTGCCGCGCAACAGCACCGGCAAGCTGCCGCGTGAAGCGCTGCAGTCCCTGGCGCAGGTGCACCAGAAAGGCCATCCGCATGCAGGGTGAGACCAGCCTGAGCTTTCCAGCCGGCCACCCGGTGTTTGCCGGCCACTTCCCGGGCCAGCCCATCGTGCCGGGGGTGCTGCTGCTCGATGCTGCGGTTCACGCAGTGCAACAGGCACTGGCGGCCGGCGCTGGCGCCGCCTGCCAGGTCCATTCCGCCAAGTTCCTCAGCCCGGTGGCGCCCGGCGAAATCCTGCACCTGTCATGGAGCGACAGCGGCACGGGACAGATCCGGTTTGGCATCGCCGGTCCCGGCCGGCAGGTCGCCACCGGCGTCCTCGGCTTTGGCAGCCCCGCATGAGCGACGCTGAAACCGGGCCGGCGCGGGCCAGCTGGCGGCAGCGGCCGGAACGCAGCAACATGCTGATGCTGCGGGTCATGACCTGGATATCGCTGCGCCTGGGACGCGCCGCGGGCCGCTGCGTGCTCTATGGCATCGCGGTCTATTTCCTGCTGGCCAATGCCGCCGCGCGCCGCGCCTCCCGCGACTACCTGCAGCGCGCGCTGGACCTGCCCCGGGTCGGGTGGCGCCACATCTTCCGGCACTTCCTGAGTTTTGCCTCCTGCGTGCACGACCGGGTCTACCTGATCAACGACCGTTTCAGTCTTTTCGACATCCGGATCCACCAGGAGCACCTGATCGCCGAACTGACCGCCGACCGCAAGGGTGTGTTCCTGATGGGTGCACACATGGGCAGCTTCGAAGTGCTGCGCTCCATCGGGCGCCGCCGGCCGGGCATGCGCGTGGCCATGGTGATGTTCGAGGACAACGCCCGCAAGATCAACGCGGCCCTCAGCGCCATCAATCCGGCAGCGCAGCAGGACATCGTGGCGCTGGGCCATGCCGACTCCATGCTCAGGGTCCATGAACTGATCGAAGGCGGCAGCGTGGTCGGCATGCTGGCCGACCGCTGCCTGAATCACGACAGCACCCGGCCCGCCCCTTTCCTGGGTGAACCCGCGGAGTTCCCGGTGGGGCCCTTCCGCATGGCGGCCATCCTGCGCCGGCCGGTGCTGTTCATGGTCGGGCTGTATGGTGGCGGGAATCGCTACGATATTCATTTCGAAACCCTGGCCGACTTCTCCACCATCCCGGCCGGTGCCCGCGAGGCCGCGGTGCAGGCCGCCATCGCGCGTTACGCCCAGCTGCTCGAGGCGCACTGCCGCGCAGCCCCCTACAACTGGTTCAACTTTTTCGACTTCTGGCAGCCCGCCCCGCCCGCGCCCGAGGCCCACCCGGTACCCCCCCATGCATGACGCAACCCGAACCACCTCCCACCGCTTCTCCGCCCTGCTGGCCGGAGCAGGCCTGCTGCTGGCCCTGATGGCCACGCCCGCGCTGGCCGCCTGGGACATCGCGCAACTGATGCAGGGCCTGGCGCAGAACAAGTCTGGCCGCGCCAGCTTTGTCGAGAAAAAATACATCGCGCTGCTCGACAAACCGGTCGAGTCCTCGGGGGAGCTGCTGTACACCGCACCCGACCGGCTGGAAAAACGCACCTTCAAGCCGCGGCCCGAATCGATGCTGATTGAAAGCGGCACGCTGACGGTCGAGCGCAACAAGCGGCGCATGACGCTGCGCCTGCAGGACTATCCCGAGCTGGTGGCCTTCACCGAAAGCATACGCGGCACGCTGGCCGGTGATGTTGCCGCACTCAGGCGCGTCTACAACCTCGAGCTCGAAGGCAGCGAGGAGCGCTGGACACTGATCCTGCGTCCGGTCGAAACCAAAATGCTGGACGTGGTGCAGCGCATCCGCATAGGCGGCAGCCGTGCCGAAGTCAAGACCATCGAAATCGAGCAGACGGACAAGGACCGCTCGGTCATGGTCATCGCTCCGCTGGCCCCATGATTCGAGGTTTTTTCCGGCGGCAGCTGCTCCCGGTCTGGATCTGGCTGGCGGCCCTGCTGCTGTGCGGCGTGCTGGTGACGCGCACCCAGTTCACCGCCGACATGTCGGCCTTTCTGCCGCGCTCACCCACGCCCGAACAGCAGCTGCTGGTCGACCAGCTGCGTGACGGCCTGGTTTCGCGGCTGATCCTGGTCGGTATCGAGGGCGGCGACCTGCCGGCCCGCGCCGCCGTGTCCGGGGCCATGGCCGCCCACTTGCGCGCAGACAAACGTTTCACCACCATCAGCAACGGCGAATCCGGCGGCATGCAGCGCGACCAGGCCTTTCTGTTCGAACACCGCTACCTGCTCAGCCCGGCGGTGACACCGGAGCGATTTACCACGGCCGGACTGCAGTCGGCCATCAGCGAGACACTGGACCTGCTGGCCTCGCCCGCCGGCCTGCTGACCAAGTCCCTGCTGCCGCGCGACCCCACCGGCGAAATCCCGCTGCTGCTCGAAGAATTTTCGGGCGACGGCAGCGGCGCCAACCGGCCCAACAGCGCCGGCGGCGTGTGGGCCTCGCGCGACGGCCAGCGCGCGCTGCTGCTGGCGCAAACCGTCGCACCCGGCTCCGACACCGACGCACAGGAAGATGCCATCCAGGCCGTGCGCGCCGCGTTCGCGCAGGCGCAGCAGGCCGGTCCGGGCACACCCGCTTCATCCATGAAACTGGTGGTCTCCGGCCCCGGCGTGTTTGCGGTGCAGGCGCGCGACACCATCAAGCGCGAGGTCACCCGCACCTCGATCATCAGCATGGCGCTGATGTTCACCCTGCTGATCATCATCTACCGGTCCTTCACCACGCTGGCCCTCGGCATGGTGCCGGTGGTGTCCGGCACGGTCGCCGGCATCGTTGCCGTGAGCCTCGGCTTCGGCGAGGTGCATGGCCTCACCCTCGGTTTCGGCACCACGCTGATCGGCGAGGCGGTGGACTATTCGATTTACCTGTTCGTGCAGTCGGAGCGCAGCGCCACTTCCAGAACCGACTGGGTGCGCCGGTTCTGGCCGACCATCCGGCTCGGCGTGTTGACCTCGGTGGCGGGCTTTGCCTCGCTGCTGTTTTCGGGTTTTCCGGGGCTCGCGCAGTTGGGCCTGTATTCCATCGCCGGCCTGCTGACCGCCGCAGCGGTCACGCGGTTTGTGATGCCACACCTGATGCCCGCGGGCTTCCGGGTGCGTGACGTGTCTCCGCTGGGGCGCACGCTGCAGGGCTGGGTGGCGCTGGCACCCCGCCTGAAGTGGCCGGCACTGGTCTTGCTGCTGCTGGCCTGCATTCCGCTGGCCATCCATCGCGACCATCTGTGGAACCACGAGCTCTCAGCGCTGAGCCCGGTGTCCATGGCCGACCAGCGGCTGGACACCGAGCTGCGCGCCGACCTGGGCGCGCCCGACGTGCGCTACCTGGTGGTGGTCAGCGCCCCCAGCCAGGAACAGGCACTCAGGGCCTCGGAAGCCACGGTGACGGCCCTGCAGGGCCTGGTGGCGCAGCAGGTGATCACCGGCATCGACACGCCGACGCGTTTCCTGCCTAGCATGGCGACTCAGCAGGCCCGGCTCGTCAGCCTGCCGGCACCGGCAGAGCTCGGTCCGCGGCTGCGGCAGGCAGTGGCCGATTTACCGATCCAGGCGGACAAGCTGGCCCCCTTCCTCGCCGACGCGGAAGCCGCGCGCAGGAGCCGGCCACTGCAACGCGCGGACCTGGAAGGCACCACGCTCGCAGTTGCCGTCGACGGCATGCTGCTGCAATACAGCGCCACCCCGTCCCGGCCGGCCGGCTGGAGCGCACTGCTGCCCTTGCATGCACCGGCCAGCGGCATCATCGATGCAGCCGCGGTGCGCCAGGCGCTGGCGGCAGCGCCTTCGTCCAGTGCCGCCGGCAGCACCCTGTTCGTCGACCTCAAGGGCGAAGCCGACAAGCTTTACAGCGGCTACCTGCGTGAGGCGATCCTGCTGTCGCTCGCCGGCGTCGCCGCCGTCGCCCTGCTGCTGCTGCTGGCCCTGCGCTCACCCGGCCGGACCCTGAGGGTGTTGCTACCGCCGGCGGCGGCCATCGTGGTGGTGCTGGGCGGCCTGGCGCTGGCTGGCCACCGGCTGACCATTCTTCACCTGATCGGCCTGCTGCTGGTGGTGGCCGTGGGCTCCAACTACGCGCTGTTTTTCAACAGCGCTGCGCCAAAGTCCGCGCCCGGCGACGAGGCCGCGCGTGAGGACAGCGAAGCGTCCGGCATCACGCCGCGTACGCTGGCTTCCCTGCTGTTTGCCAACCTCACGACGGTGGCCGGTTTCGGCGTGCTGGCGATCTCGACAGTGCCGGTGTTTCAGGCCATCGGCCTGACGGTCGGACCCGGCTCGGTGCTGGTGCTGCTGTTTTCGGCGATTTTTGCGGGCAAGCCTGGGGCCGCGACGACAGCGCCATCGGGAGGCAACACCGCATGAACACACCGGCCACTTCAGGCCCGATGCACCGGCGCTGGCAGTGGCCACCGCTGGTGAGCCTGTCGCTGGTCATCCATGGGGCTGCGGCCCTCGCCGTGCTGGCCTTCCCGTCCAGCTGGCCCTGGGCGCTGGCGGTGGTGGTGGTCAACCATGCCTTGCTGGCAACGGTGGGCCTGCTGCCGCGCAGCCACTGGCTGGGCGCCAACTGGACGCGGCTGCCGGCCGCCGCCGCGGCGCGCGGCGAAGTCGCCCTGACCATCGATGACGGCCCCGACCCGGTGGTCACGCCCGCCGTGCTGGACCTGCTGGACAAACATGGTGCCCGGGCCACTTTTTTCTGCGTGGGGCGCCAGGCCGCGCTGTATCCGGAGATCTGCCGCGACATCGTCAGGCGCGGCCACCGCATCGAAAACCACAGCCAGTTGCACCGCCACAATTTTTCATTGCTGGGGCCGGCCGGATTCCGGCGCGAGCTCGAGGCGGCCCAGGCCACCCTGGCGACAATCACCGGTGATCGGCCGCAGTTTTTCCGTGCGCCCGCCGGTTTGCGCAATCCCTTTCTCGACCAGGCACTGCACCACACCGGCCTGCGGCTGGCAAGCTGGACGCGGCGCGCCTACGACACACGCCAGGGCGATCCCGCCATCGTGCTGCGCAAGTTGTGCAGCTCATTGCGGGCCGGCGACATCCTGCTGCTGCACGACCGCCATGCGGCCCTCACGCCGCGGGGCGTTCCGGTGATCCTGGAGGTCCTGCCCCCGCTGCTGCAGGCGATCGCGCAGGCCGGCCTGCGGCCCGTCACCCTGCGTGAGGCCCTGACATGAGCTCCCGTCCCGCACCCTTCATCAAGCAGCTGGTGGCCGAGGCCGCCCTGCCTTACCGCGCCGCCGGGCTGTATGCCTGGTTTTTTGCGCGCGGCAAACTCGGCGGCGATCCGGTGTTTTCGCACCTGCTGGCCGCCGGGCTGCTGAGCGGGCGCCGGCGCATCCTCGACATCGGTTGCGGCCAGGGCCTGTTGAGCTCCTGGCTGCTGGCCGCGCAGGACGCCAGCAACAAGGCCACCTGGCCTGAAAGCTGGCCGTCCGCGCCGCAGGCCGAACATGTGCGCGGGATCGAACTGATGGCCCACGATGTGGCGCGCGCCGACAGCGCGCTGGCACCGGCAGTCAGCGCCGGCCGCGCCAGTTTTGTCCAGGCCGACATGTGCCAGGCCGAGTTCGGCGCCGCCGACGCGGTGGTGATCCTCGACGTGCTGCACTACGTTCCACTGGCCGCCCAGGACGAGGTGCTGGCGCGCGTGCGCCGCAGCCTGGCCCCGGGCGGCGTGCTGTTGCTGCGCGTGGGCGATGCCGCAGGCGGCCTGCGTTTTGCCATCAGCAACTGGGTCGACCACCTGGTCACCACCTTGCGCGGCCATCGCCTGGGCACGCTGTATTGCCGGCCGCTGGCCGCCTGGCAGGACACGTTGTCCAGGCTGGGCTTTGTGGTGCAGGCGCAGTCGATGAGCGAGGGCACGCCATTTGCCAACGTGCTGCTGGTCGCGCAGCTGCAGCCCGAGTCATGACCATACCGAGGATCCGATGATTTCCGACGCCCCCCCACCTCCCGCCGCCATGCAGGCATTGCGGCTGTCGCACTTCACGGCCGCCAGCTGCATCGGCGTCGGCCTTGACACCACCCTGGCCTCGTTGCGGGCAGAACGCAGTGGCCTCAAACCCTGCGATTTCGATTCGGTCGACCTCGCCACCTGGACCGGCGACGTCCCGGGCGTGGACCTCGAAGTCCTGCGCCCCGACCTGCGCGCCTTTGACTGCCGCAACAACCGCCTGGCCCAGCTGGCTCTGCGCCAGGACGGCTTCGAGCAAGCCGTGCTGGCTGCGGCCGGCCGGGTGGGCAAACAGCGTATCGGCGTATTTCTCGGGACCAGCACCTCGGGCATCCTCGAGACCGAACTCGCCTACCGGGCGCTGGACCCGGTCACCGGCGCCCTGCCGGCTTCCCTGGTGTACGCCGGCAGCCACAACCCCTTTTCAGTGACGGCGTTCGTGCGCAGCTACTTTGGCCTGGAAGGGCCGGCCGTGACCGTGTCCTCCGCCTGCTCCTCCAGCGCCAAGGTGTTCGCCTCGGCGCGCCGCATGATGGCCGCCGGGCTGATCGATGCCGCGGTGGTCGGCGGCGTGGACTCGCTGTGTCTGACCACGCTGTACGGTTTCAACTCGCTGGACCTGCTCTCGCGCCAGCCCTGCCAGCCTTTCGACGCAGCGCGCAAGGGAATCTCCATCGGCGAGGGCGCGGCCTTTGTGCTGCTAGAAAAGCTGCCAGGCAGCCTGGACGCGAATGTGATCCTGCTGCGCGGGATCGGCGAGTCCAGCGATGCCCACCACATGTCGGCGCCGCATCCCGAAGGCCGGGGTGCCGTCACAGCCATGCGCCAGGCGCTGGCCAGCGCGGGACTGCTGCCCGGGCAGATCGACTACATCAACCTGCACGGCACGGCCACGCCATCGAATGACGCCGTCGAAGGCAAGGCCGTGGCCTCGGTGTTCGGCAACTACGCGCTGCCCGGCAGTTCCACCAAGGGCGCCACCGGCCATACCCTGGGTGCGGCCGGTGGCCTAGAGGCCGTCATCAGCGCACTGGCCCTGCAGCAGGGCTTCATGCCCGGCGGCGTCAACACACACCAGGTCGACCCGGACCTGCCGGTGGACTACCTGCTGCACAACCGCGAGCAGGCGCCGCAGCATGTGCTGAGCAACTCCTTTGGTTTTGGCGGCACCAACTGCAGCCTTGTTCTTGGCCGTGCAGGATAGGAAGCACTCATGACTGTCAGCAACACTTCAATCCCTCTCACGGTGTTCGTGGAAGGCATCGGCCTGGTCGGCCCCGGCCTGTCGAGCTGGGACGACGTCCGGGACAAGCTGCTGGGCCAGACCCCCTATGTATCGGCACCCACCGTGTTGCCGCCGCCCATGTCGCTGCCTGCCGCCGAACGCCGCCGGGCCGGCGCCGTCATCAAGGTGTCGCTGGCGGTCGGCCACGAGGCCGTCAACACTGCCGGGCTGCGCGCCGCAGACCTGCCCTCGGTGTTCAGCTCGTCCGGCGGCGACGGCGTGAACTGCCATGACATCTGCTCGACGCTGGCTTCCAGCGACCGGCTGATCTCGCCGACACGGTTTCACAATTCGGTGCACAACGCCGCCTCCGGCTACTGGAGCATTTCCACCGGCGCCACGCCGACATCCTCGGTGCTGTGCGCCCACGACGGAAGCTTTTCTGCAGGACTTCTGGAAGCGGTCACACAGGCCGTCGTGGACAACACCCCGGTGCTGCTGGTGGCCTATGACACCCACTACCCGGAACCCCTGAACAGCAAACGGCCGGTGCCCGACACCCTGGGTGTCGCGTTGGTGCTGAGTCCGCAGCGCAGCGAACGCAGCCTGGCCCGTATCACGCTCTCCGGCGCCGCTTGCATGAGCCGCGCGCCGGTGGACACGCTGAGCGATCCCGGCCTGGAGTTCCTGCGCCAGACCATACCGGCTGCACGCGCCCTGCCCCTGTTGCAGGGCATTGCCAGGCAGCAGGCCGCCACCGTGACACTGGATTACCTGGACGACATGCACCTGGCCCTGGACCTTGCGCAGCCATGACCCCGCCGCCCACACTGAGCCACGACGAGATTGCCCGCCGTATCCCGCACCAGGGCGACATGTGCCTGCTGGACGCGGTCAGCGCCTGGGACGACACCCGGATCCAGTGCCTGGCCACCAGCCACCGCGCCCCGTCCAACCCGCTGCGTGCGCAGGGCCGGCTGGGCGCCGCCTGCGGCGTTGAATATGCGGCGCAAGCCATGGCGGTGCATGGTGCGCTGGTGGGCGAAAGCCTGGCCGGTGGCGGCGATGCCGGCGCGGCCCCGCGTGCCGGCTACCTGGCCAGCATCCGCAGCGTGAGCCTGCATGTGGACCGGCTGGACACCCTTGCCGCGCCGCTGCTGATCAGCGCCGAGCGCATCACCGGTGACAGCAACACCGTGCTGTACAGTTTTTCCTTAACCGCCGGCGACACGGCGCTGATCAGCGGGCGGGCAGTGGTGGTGCTGAACGCCTCCGCGCTCGCCTTGCCCGCCGGCACGCCCGCCCGACCCATGCCTCCAGGAGAACACCCATGAGCACCCCTTCCAGACGCGCCCTTGTCACCGGGGGCAGCGGCGGCATCGGTTCAGCCATCTGCCGGCGCCTTGCGGCCGACGGCTACAGCGTCATCGTCCACGCCAACGGCAACCTCGAGAAGGCGCAGGCGCTGGCGGCGGACATCACGGCACAGGGCGGCCAGGCCCAGGCCGTGGCTTTCGATGTGACCGATGCGGCAGCGACGGCGGCGGCGCTGGAGGTCTTGCTGGAGGGCGGCCCCATCCAGGTGCTGGTCAACAACGCCGGCATCCACGACGACGCTGTTTTCCCCGGCATGCAACTGGCGCAGTGGCAGCGCGTGCTCGACGTGTCGCTCAACGGCTTCTTCCATGTGACGCAGCCGCTGACCATGCCCATGATCCGCACCCGCTGGGGCCGCATCATCACCATCACCTCGGTCGCCGCGGTGGCCGGTAACCGCGGCCAGGTCAACTATTCGGCCGCCAAGGGCGCGCTGCATGCCGCGACAAAATCGCTGGCGCTTGAAGTAGCCAGCCGCGGCATCACGGTCAATGCCGTGGCGCCCGGCATCATCGATACCGCCATGACGCAGGGAAGCTTCGGCGCAGAGCTCATCAACCAGATGGTGCCGATGAAGCGGGCCGGCAAGGCCGAGGAAGTGGCCGAGCTGGTGGGTTTTCTGGCCTCCGAAAAAGCCGCCTACATCAGCGGCCAGATCATCTCTATCAATGGCGGGATGATCTAGGGCCTGTTCACAGGCCCTAGCTTTTGATGCGCCGCCAGAGCAGCAGCGGCAGCCGAACGAGAAAACCCAGGAACAGCCGCGAGTGCATCCAGCTCAACAGCAGGTTGTCGCGCAGGTAGTTGAAGTGCGACACCCCGCCTTCGTCGGGGCGGAAGTACTTGACGGTGGCCGGCACGTTGACGGGTTTGACACCCAGCCAGCACATGCGCACCACGGCCTCGGGGTCGAAGTCGAAGCGGCGCATCCAGCGCTGGCCATGCATGACGCGCCGCAGCGGCGCTATCGGATAGACGCGAAAACCGAACAGCGAGTCGCCGATGCCGGCCCACAGGGTTTCCAGGTTGGCCCAGCCGTTGGAGACCTTGCGCCCGTTGACACGCAGGCGTGGCGCGTCGGCGGCAAATACCGGCACGCCCAGCACCATGGCTGCGGGCTGGGCGGCGGACCGCGCCATGAAGTCGGGAATCAGCTGCGCCGGATGCTGGCCGTCGGAGTCCATCGTCAGGACATGCGTGAAGCCCTGCGCCGCCGCCCGGTCGATGCCATGCAGCACCGCAGCGCCCTTGCCGACGTTCTGCGGCAGCACGATCACCTGCAGCCCCGGGTCCTGCGCGGCCATGGCCTGCAGGCCGGCGGCACTGTCGTCGGTGCTGCCGTCGACCACCACCCATACCGGCGTCCACTGCGCGCGTGCCGAACGTACGGTGTCGTAGACCTTGGGGCCGGGGTTGTAGCTGGGAATCAGGACGAGGTGGGAGGGCGAGGCGCTGCGGAACGGGGAAAAGGTTGAAGAGACGGTCATCGGCATCAACAAAGGGCGGTGGAAGTCAGGGACCTGCGGCTCAGGCCGGCGGCGCCTTGACGGGAAAATCCGGCAACTGCGCATGCGCGAGTTCGGACTGGAAGTACTGTTCGAGTTCGCGGACGAATTGTGCCGTGTCGCGCGGCGGATCGAAGCGCCTGCCGAGCCGCACACGGTAGGTGATGGGCATGCTGGGTGTCCACAGCAGCGACCAGCCTTTGCCGAGAAAGCCGGAGTCGGTTTCGATAAACACCGTCTGCACCGGCACGCCAGCCTTTTTGGCGATCAGGCCGGTGGTGCCCTGCATCGCGCCCACCGGGAAACGCGTGGTCCGCGTGCCCTCGGGAAACAGCAGCAGGTGGCTGCCACGGGCCAGGTCATCCACGCCGAGTTGCACCATGGTGCGCAGCGGGGTGTTGCGGATATACCCGGCCAGCCGCGCGCCGGCGCCGAAGAACACGCTGTTGACCAGTTCCGCCTTCATGATGCAGGCCGCATCGGGCAGGCGCGACAGGATCATCACGGCGTCGAGCAGGCAGGGATGGTTGGGCGCGATCACCATGGCCGGGCCGTCCCGGAGTTCATCCAGCGCGGACAGGTCGAAGCGGCAGGCGCCCATGCGTGTCAGGAAGTGCAGGTAGGCGCGCGTGGTGTGGGTCACCAGCCGCCGTCCCAGGCGTTTGCTCAGCGCGCGCGGCAACAGCGCGCGCATCGGAAAGGCCAGCAGCGTCACGCTCAGGCAGATCACGCCGAGCACGAGGTAGCCCAGGTACATCCGCAGGCTCTCGTGCAGACGGGTGGGCCTGACGTGGATCTCCAGCGGTTTGTCGAGCAGGGCGTGCGGCTTGTAGTCCATGACTCAATGGGCCAGGGGTGCGCCGTGGACCGCGACTTCCGGCGGGTCTGCCGCATCCACCACACGGATATTGGCCTTGCGCAGGCGCATGGCCTTCCAGGAACGCTTCAGGTTCAAGGCCGACGAGATGTAAAAAATGCCCTTGAGTATCCGCAGCGAACGCCAGATCGGCGTCTTGCCGAAAATATCGCCGGCCAGCATGGACAACAAGGCCTCCTTCACGCGCCAGTCATTTCGCGGCGCCATGAACAGGTCGCGCATGGTCGGGTTGGTCACGCGATAGATGAACCAGGAAAATTCCTTCGGACCCTTGCGCACCTGGCGGTCGAAGTGCGCCAGCGCCGCTGCCGCTTTCGCCGGCTCGCGCAGGCAGGTGTCCACCGTTTCGGCGCCGACAAAGCCGCCCTGCATGGCCAGCATCACGCCCGATGAAAACACCGGGTCGATGAAGGTGAAGGCGTCACCGATCATCACGTAGCCGGGGCCATGCGTGCGCTCGCAGGCGTAGGAAAAATTGCCGGTGGCTTCCACGTCCGACGACAGCGTGGCCTGGGCCAGGCGCTCGCCGAGGGCCGGGCACAGGGCGATGGTGTCGAGGAAAAAGTCCTTCACTGGCTTGGTGCGCGTCTTCAGGTAGTGCGGCCAGACCACCGCGCCCACGCTGGTGAAGCCGTCGGCCAGCGGAATGAACCAGAACCAGCCGTGGTCGAACCAGAAAATCGTGATGTTGCCCTCGGCCTGGCCGGCAAGCCGTGTCGCGCCGGTGAAGTGGCCGTACAGCGCCGAGCTGTTGTGTTTGGGATTGCGGTGCTTGATGTCGAACTGCTTGCCCAGCACGGTGTCGCGCCCCGAAGCGTCGACCACAAACCGTGCGCGCCAGCCGGCGCTGCTGCCGTCGTCGCGCTGCGCCTGTACCGTGGCACCGCTGCCATCGGGCGCGAACGCCACGCCCTTGACACGGCAGCCTTCGATCACCTCGGCGCCGAGGCGGGCCGCATTGCGGATCAGGATTTCATCGAATTCGGAGCGCCGCACCTGGTAGGAAAACGGCATGGACTTGTCCCAGGCATCGGCAAACTCGTAAGTCTGGCTCTTCGCCTCATGCCAGGGCGAAACAAACTCGGCGCCCCACTTTTCCATGCCGATGGCCTTGACGGCATCGGCCACACCGAGCTTTTCCAGCAGCGGCAAATTGGCGGGCAGCAGCGACTCGCCGATATGAAAACGCGGGTGATGCTCTTTTTCGAGCACCACCACCTTGTGGCCGCGCTGCGCCAGCAGGGCGCCGGCGGTGGCGCCGGCGGGACCGCCGCCTATGACCAGCACATCACATTCGGCCAGCGCGGTGCCGGAAGGGATGGGCGAACGGAACTCCTCGGTCATGACGGATCCTTGGTTGGATTTTTGTGCGGGCTGGGCGCACTTTCGTGCGGTAGCGTCCTTGAGTTTAGCGGGGGGTGGCCGGAATATTTGTAGTGAAATGTCGCTTTACACAGCCCTGTTTTCGCCTGCAGCGCAGCAGCGCCGCGCCTGTCCCGGCGCAAGTGCTATTATTTTCCCCGGCCATGCTGTGGCGCCGCTGGACGGTGCCTGTTCCAGCCGGCCTTCCCCACGCACCAAGCTCCCGTGAACCTTTCCCCGTCCGACGCCCTTCCGGAGAACGCCGACACCGCCCCTGCCGCGGCCGGGAAACACACGCCCATGATGGTCCAGTACCTGGGACTGAAGGCCGACTACCCGGACACCTTGCTGCTGTACCGCATGGGCGACTTCTACGAGTTGTTTTATGCCGACGCCGAAAAGGCTGCGCGCCTGCTGGACATCACCTTGACGCGGCGCGGCCAGTCGGCCGGCGAGCCGGTGGTGATGGCGGGCGTGCCCTTCCATTCACTCGAAGGCTACCTGGCCAAACTCATCAAGCTCGGCGAATCGGTGGCGATCTGCGAGCAGGTCGGCGATGTCGCCACCGCCAAGGGGCCGGTCGAACGCAAGGTGGTGCGGGTCGTCACGCCCGGCACCCTGACCGACACCGAACTGCTCAGCGACAAGAGCGAAGCGATTCTGCTGGCGGTGCACCAGGGCCTTCGCAACAACTGCGGCCTGGCCTGGCTCAGCGTGACCCAGGGCGTGATCCACCTGGCGCACTGCGCCAGCGACGAACTCGAAGCCTGGGTCGCCCGGATAGGCCCCAGCGAGCTGCTCTACAACGTCGAGGTCACGCCGGCCTTCGAGCAGCGCCTCAAGACCGGGCGCTGCGCCCTCAGCGCGCGCCCGGCCTGGCAGTTCGATGCGGCACTCGGTGCGCGCCGCCTGCTGGCGCAGCTGCAGGTCGCCTCGCTGGCGTCCTGGAACGCCGAGGCCCTGCCGGACGCCCATGCCGCGGCCTCCGCGCTGCTCGGTTATGCCGAACACACCCAGGGGCGGACCCTGCCGCATGTGCACAGCCTGCAGGTGGTGCGATCCGGCGAGCTGATCGAACTGCCGCAGACCACACGCCGCAACCTCGAGCTCACGCAAAACCTGCGCGGCGAGGATTCGCCCACGCTGTTTTCGCTGCTCGACACCTGCAGCACCGGCATGGGCAGCCGTGCCCTCAAAAGCTGGCTGCTGAACCCGCGCCGCGAGCGCAGCCAGGCGCAGGCGCGGCTGGACGCGATCACCGACTTGCGTGCCGGCCTGCACCACCAGCTGCGCGCCGGGCTGCGCGGCTGCAGCGACGTCGAACGCATCACCGCCCGCATCGCGCTGCGCCAGGTGCGCCCGCGTGAACTCGTGGCATTGCGCCAGACGCTACAAAAAACAGAGCAGCTCACGCCCGGCCAGCATGGGCTCTCAGCACTTTTGATCACCATTTTTGAGGATCTGCAGGCGCCGTCGGACGGTGCAGCGCTGCTGGGGCGCTACCTGCTGGACGAGCCTGCCGCGCTGATCCGCGACGGTGGCGTGATCAACCACGGCTGTGACGCCGACCTCGACGAGCTGCGCGCCATCCAGACCAACTGCGACGGATTTTTGCTGGATCTCGAAGGCCGCGAACGGGCCCGTACCGGCATCAGCAACCTGCGGGTGCAGTTCAACAAGGTGCACGGCTTTTACATCGAGGTCACGCAGGGCCAGGCGAGCAAGGTGCCCGACGACTACCGGCGCCGCCAGACCCTGAAAAACGCCGAGCGTTACATCACGCCCGAACTCAAGGCCTTCGAGGACAAGGCGCTGTCGGCCCAGGAACGTGCGCTGGCCCGCGAAAAATGGCTGTACGAGCAGTTGCTCGATGAACTGCAGGCCTTTGTGCCTGCGCTCAGCCGCCTGGCGCGTGCGCTGGCCAGCCTGGACGCGCTGTGCGCGCTGGCCGAACGCTCGCTCACGCTGAACTGGACGGCGCCGGTGTTCGTCAAGGAACCCTGCATCGCCATCCGCGAAGGCCGGCACCCGGTGGTCGAGGCCCGCCTCGGCGAAACCGGCGGCGGTGCCTTCATCGCCAACGACTGCGACCTGGGCGGCAAAAGCCGCATGCAAATCATCACCGGCCCCAACATGGGCGGCAAGTCCACCTACATGCGCCAGGTCGCGCTGATCGTGCTGCTGGCCAGCATGGGCTCGTACGTGCCGGCCGCGAGTTGCCGGCTCGGCCCCATCGACGCCATCCTGACCCGCATAGGCGCGGCCGACGACGTGGCCAATGCGCAGTCCACCTTCATGCTGGAGATGCTGGAGGCCGCGCAGATCCTGCACGCCGCCACACCGCATTCGCTGGTGCTGATGGACGAGATCGGCCGCGGCACCTCCACTTTCGACGGCCTGGCGCTGGCCGGCGGCATCGCCGCCCACCTGCACAACAAGACCCAGGCCTTCACGCTGTTCGCCACCCATTATTTCGAGCTGACCGAGTTTCCGGCGCGGCATCACGGCGCCGTCAATGTGCATGTCAGCGCGGTCGAGTCCGGCGCCGACATCGTGTTCCTGCACCACATCGAACCCGGGCCGGCCAGCAAGAGTTACGGCATCGCCGTGGCCAAACTCGCCGGCGTGCCGGCCGGTGTGGTCAACCACGCCCGCCACGCGCTGGCGGCCCTCGAAACCCAGCAGGACGCGACCCGCGCCCAGGTCGACCTGTTCGCCGCGCCGCCGGAGCAGGCCACCCCTGAAGCCAGCGCTGTCGAGAAAGCCCTGGGCGGCATCGATCCCGACCTGCTGAGCCCGCGCGAAGCGCTGGACGCCCTCTACCAACTCAAAAAGCTTGCCGCGAGTTGATTTTTCACCCACTATCGATTTCTCATGACATATTGCGTCGCCATCAAACTGAACGCCGGCCTGGTGTTTCTCTCGGACTCCCGGACCAACGCCGGGCTGGACCAGATCAGCACCTTCCGCAAGATGATCATTTATGAAAAGCCGGAGGACCGCTTCATGGTGCTGCTGTCAGCCGGCAACCTGTCGATCTCGCAGTCGGTGCGCGAAATCCTGCAGGTCGAGCAGCTCAAGGACCCGGACGGCGGCCCGCCCGTCACCATCTGGAACGCCAAAAGCATGTTCGACGCCGCGCGTGTGCTGGGTGCGGCCATCCGCCGCGTGCATGAGCGTGATGCCGACGACCTCAAACACGCGGGTGTGGAGTTCAATGTCTCGCTGATTTTCGGCGGCCAGATCCGCGGCGAGGGCATGCGCCTGTTCCAGGTGTACTCGGCCGGCAACTTCATCGAAGCCACGCCCGAGACGCCCTACTTCCAGGTCGGTGAGTCCAAATACGGCAAGCCGGTGCTGGACCGCGTGATCACGCCCGACACCCCGCTGGACGAAGCCGCCAAGTGTGCGCTGGTGTCCATGGACTCCACGCTCAAGTCCAACCTGTCGGTCGGCCTGCCGCTGGACATGGTGGTCTATGAAGTCAACTCGCTGCAGACCGACAAGGTGGTGTGCATCGACCACGAGAACCCCTACTTCCGCATGTTGCATGACAACTGGGGCAAGAAGCTGCGCGAGGTGTTCGACAGCATCGAGGACCCGATGTGGACCGGCGGCGAAACCCAGGTGCCGCTGCTGACCCCGCTCACGCGCAACCAGCCGCTCAAGAAAATCACCTCGCCTGAAGAAAAGCTGATTTAGTGCCGGCTGTTCCCAAACCCCTCATCGTTTTTTCCCACGGCAACAGCTTTCCCGCAAGCACCTACGGCGTGCTGTTCCAGAGCCTGAAGGCGCGCGGCTTCCAGGTGCGGGCGATCGAGAAATTCGGCCACGACCCGCGTTACCCGGTCACCAGCAACTGGCCGCACCTGGTGCAGCAGCTGGCCGACTTCAGCGCCGAAGCGGTGGAAAAAACCGGCGAAGCGGTGTTCCTGGTCGGCCACTCGCTGGGCGGCTTCCTGAGCCTGATGTGTGCGGCACGCAACCCCGAGCTGGGCGGCCAGCCGGTGCGCGGCGTGCTGCTGATCGACTCACCCATCCTGGGCGGCTGGCGCGCAGCGGCACTGAGCGTGGCCAAACGCGCGCAACTGGTGGGCTCGATCTCGCCGGGCGCCGTCAGCCGCAAGCGCAGACACCAGTGGCTGGGCCAGGCCGAGGTGCTGGCGCATTTCCGCAGCAAAAAGGCCTTTGCCCAGTGGGACGAGCAGGTGCTGCTGGACTACATCGAATACGGCACGCACGACGCGCAGGGCGAAGGCGACAACCAGCGCATGCTCAGCTTCGACCGCGACGTGGAAACCGCGATCTACAACACCCTGCCGCACAACCTCGAAGGCTTACTCAAGCGCCATCCGCTCAAGTGCCCGGTGGCCTTCATCGGCGGACGCCAGTCGGCCGAAATGAAACAGGTCGGCATGGCCATGACCGAAAAAGTCACCAAGGGCCGCATCATGATGCTCGACGGCAGCCACCTGTTTCCGATGGAAAAGCCGGTGGCCACCGCAGCGGCCATCGAGGCTTCGCTTCGGAACATGATGGGGGCTTGACTCCCCACTCACTCCCCTAGCCCCTCTCTCGCCCCGCTGGGCGAAAGAGGGGGACTTCATTTGGCCGCGTGCGCTGCGCTCGCGTGCACACATGACGGTCTGTTGAGATTCCCGTCCTTGAAGCGCTGCGCGCTTCAAGGACTCCGGATTGGTATTGGTATTTGGGTCTTCTTCTCACCCGTCGGGCTGGGCCGAGGAGCGCAGCCGAAAACGGATCAGGACGGGCGATTGTCTGAGCCGAAGGCGAGTTCGAGCCCGGCCCCGTTTTCGGCGAGCACCGCAGGTTGCCCGCAGCGAAGCGAAGGGACCCAGACCATCGGGTCGCCTTTCTTTTCGTTAGGTTTCTTTGGCGAGACAAAGAAAAGTAACTCGCCCGCCGGGGCGAGACCCGGCTTGCTGGCAAGCCAAGTTGCACGAGTTATCCAATATGGATCCCGCATCCGGTCCGGGGATGACCCTCCAGCAGAGTCACCCCGCCCAGCGCACCCACCCCATCTGCGCCGTGACCAGCACCACGATACCGAACACGATGCGGTACCAGGCAAAAGGCACAAAGCTGTGGGTCGCGATATAACGCAGCAGCCAGCGTATGCACAGCCAGGCGCTGATGAATGAAAACAGCAGGCCGACACCGAACATCGGCAGATCCGCCACCGACAGCAGCGCGCGGTCCTTGTACAGGCTGTAGACCCCCGCGCCTATCAGCGTCGGGATCGCCAGGTAAAACGAAAAATCGGTGGCCGCCTTGCGCGACAGGCCCAGCAACATGCCGCCGATGATGGTCGCGCCGCTGCGGCTGGTGCCGGGAATCATGGCCAGGCATTGCACCAGGCCGACCTTGATCGCGTCTTTCAGGGTCATGGCCTCGACCTCCTGGACACGCGCCATGGCCGGGTTGGCCTGTTGGCGCCGCTCGGCCCACAGGATGATGAAGCCGCCGATGATGAAAGTGGTCGCCACCACCACCGGCGTGAACAGGTTGGCCTTGATGGCCTTGCCGAACAGCAGGCCCAGCAGCACCGCCGGTACAAAAGCCACGAACACATTGAGCGCAAACTGCTGCGCCTGTTTTTCGGTGGGCAGCGCCACCAGCGTATCGCGGATCTTCTGCCAGTACACCAGGATCACGGCAAAAATGGCGCCGGTCTGGATGGCGATGTCGAAGACCTTGGCCTTGGCGTCGTCAAAACCGAGCAGCGCGCCGGCGAGGATCAGGTGGCCGGTGGAGGAAATCGGCAAAAACTCGGTCAACCCCTCGACGATGCCCATGATGGCCGCCTTGATCAGCAATGTGATGTCCACGCACGCTCCAGAAAGATAAGGGCTGATTATCGCCGCGGGCTCACGACGTCCTGCGCTTCGCCGCTCACGCCCCCGCCCTGCATTTCGCGCCGCGCCGCCGGCATTTCGTCGCAAGCCGCTGGCGCCGGTTGGCCAGGCTGGGCAAAGTCCGTCCCACAGACAAACCCGCCTTAGCCAAGGAGATCACCATGTTTATCCAGCTTGTCGCGCAGCACCCCGAGGCGCTGGGCGCCATCCTCACCAGGACCCCGCCGTGGGTCGGCGGCCTGTTCGCCGTCCTGCTGGCGCTGGGCCTGAGCCAGACGCGCGATCGCCGGGTGAGCCAGTTGCGCATGGCCGTCATGCCGCTCGCCATGACCGGCCTGTCGCTGTGGGGCACCGTGTCCGCCTTCGGCAAGTCACCGCTGTTCGGCTACGTCGTGCTGGTCTGGCTTGCCGGCGCGCTGCTGCTGGGTGGCCTGGTCGCCATGACGTCGGCGCCTGCCGGCACACGTCATGACGCGGCCAGCCGCAGCTTCCGGGTCCCGGGCAGCTGGCTGCCGCTGGTGCTGATCCTCGGCATCTTCCTGACCAAATACATCGTCGGCGTGGATCTGGCCATGCAGCCCGGCCTGGCCCACGACAGCCAGTACCCCCTGGTGGTAGGCGCGCTCTACGGCATCTTCAGCGGCGCCTTCGCCGGACGCGCCGCCCGTCTCTGGCGCCTGGCCCTGCAGCCCGCAGCCGCCCCGTCTTCGTCCCCGCTCCTCCCCACCTGAAAGGAATCGCCATGACCACCCCCCACACAAGCACGGCCCTGCCCGACACCCGCCTGGAACAACTGGCGCGCAAACGCGCCGGCGCCAAGCTGGGCTGGTACATCCACGCCACGGTCTACCTGCTGGTCAACCTGTTGCTGCTCGCCTTGTCGCTGTCCAGCGGGCGCCACTGGGCCGTCTTTCCGCTGCTCGGCTGGGGCCTGGGACTGGCGGTGCACGGCGCCGTGGTGTTTCTGCTCACCGGTGGCGCCGGCCTGCACGAACGCCTGGTGCAGCAGGAGCGCGAACGCCTCACGCTGCAGCGCGACCCCTGGTGAATTTTTCGATCCCTTCATCCGTTTCAACCCACTGTTCCAGCGAGGTTTCCATGTCCACCCGAACCCTGTTTCCCCTCCTGTCTGCCTTGCCCGTCCTGCTGGCAGCGGCCAGCGCCCATGCGGGCGACCTCAGCATCGAAGTCAACATTCCCAGCCAGCGGCAAGGCGCCGTGCGCGCCGCGGTATTCGACAAGGCCGAGGGCTTCCCACGCGGCACGCCGCTGCGCACGGCCGTGGCCCAGGCGGTCGAGGGCAAGGCCTCGTTGCAGTTCGCCGGCCTGCCTGCCGGCGACTACGCGCTGACCGCCTACCTCGACGAAAACAGCAACAACCAGCTGGACAGCAACCTCTTCGGTTTGCCGACCGAGCCCTACGGCTTCAGCCGCAATGCGCGCGGCATGGCCGGCCCGCCGCCGTTTGCAGACGCCGCCTTTCGGATGGAAGACGGCGCGCTGCAACACAGCTTCGACCTGAAATAAGCGGAGGCCCCCATGAACTTCAGCATCAACCGCCGCGCCGCGCTGGCCGCCCTGGGCACCGCTGCCGCCGGAGCCGCCGGCTGGGGCCGTGCGGCCACGCCACAGGACGCCTGGCGCAGCAGCTACGCCCCGCACAACGGGCCCCTGAAAGCACCGCTGGACAGCGGGCCCTTGCGCATAGCAGGCCGCTGGCCGGCTGCGCTGACCGGCACGCTGTACCGCGTGGGCCCGGCGCGGCGCGAACTCGGCGGCGTGGCCATGAACCACTGGTTTGACGGCGACGGCATGTTGCAGGCCTTCCGCTTCCAGGACGGCCGCGTCTCACACCGCGGCGTACTGCTGGCCACACCCAAGCTGCAGGCCGATGAGGCGGCAGGCCGGCTGTTGTACCCGGGCTTTGCCCAAGCGCTGCCCGACGCGCGGCCCATGCTGGGGCCGGACAGCGTCAACCCGGCCAACATCAACCTGCTGTCGCTGCCGGCCAGCCGCGAATTGTTCGCCTTGTGGGAAGCCGGCTCGGCGCTGGCGGTAGACCCCGACAGCCTGCAGGCCAAAGGCTTCAAGGTGTGGTCGCCCGATACCCAGGGTGCGCCCTTCTCGGCGCACCCGCGGGTGGCGCCCGACGGGACGGTGTGGAACTTCGGCTACATGCCCGGCACCGGCAGCCTGTTGCTGTACGAGATCAGCCCGGCCGGCGAATTGCGGCGCCGGCATGTGCTGGCCGCGCCGCAAGCCGACATGGTGCATGACTTTGCCATCACCGAACGCCACCTGGTGTTCCTGCTGATGCCGCTGATGTTTTCCGCAGCGTCCGGCGCGGGCGACCGGCTCTCGCACTACCGCTGGGAAGAAAAATCGCCGCTGGTGGTGCTGCTGGTGGACAAGGCCGACTTCAAGGTGCAGCGCTTCGAGCTGCCGGCCACCGGCGTCTTTCACCTGGCCAATGCCTGGGAACAGGGCGGCACGGTGCAGATCCGTTTTGTGGCCCAGCCCGACATCCTGGGCGCGATGCGGAAGATGCAGGTGGACCAGCCGCGGCAGGCCGGCTACGCGCACCAGCCGCGCTGGACGCAGATCACGCTGAACCCGGCCACCGGCCAGGCGCAGATGCAGGCGCTGGACGCCAGCGGTGTGGAGTTCCCGCGCATCCACCCGGCGCGCCACGGCCTGCCCACACGCTTCACCACCCTGGCAGCACGCAGCCGCGGCATGGACGCGCGGGTGGAAGGGTTCGACAGCGTCGCCACGCTGCACGGCGACCGGCAGCAGCGCCACGTTTATGGCGCGGGCTGGATTGCGGAGGAGCATGTCTATGTGCCGGCCTCGCGCAGCGCGCCCGAAGGCCAGGGCTGGGTGCTGGGCACGGCCTACCATTGGCCCAGCGAGCGCAGCGCGCTGTCGGTGTTCGATGCCGCTGCGGTCAACGCCGGCCCGGTCGCCCGTGTCACGCTGCCCTACGGCCTGCCACTGGGCCTGCACGGGCAGTTTGTCGCCGCCTGATCATTGTTTGCCAGGGAGATTGCCATGTCCATCAAGCAATTGCGTATCACCACCGCCGGCCTGTGCCTGGCGCTGGCCGGCCTGGCCCAGGCCGGCATGGGCTTCACCGAACTCGCCGGCCCGCAGGACGACGGCCTGGTCACGGTCTTTTACCCCAGCGCAGGCGACGGCGAGCGCGTCCAGATGGGCACGTATTCCCTTCAACTCGACCGCCACGGCCCGCCGGTGCGCGGCAACGGCCGGCTGATTGTCATGTCGCACGGCTCCGGCGGTTCACCCTGGACCTACACCGACCTGGCACGCAGCCTGGTCGACGACGGCTTTGTGGTCGCATTGCCGCGGCACCGCGGCGACAACTACACCGACCCGTCCAGCCCCGGGCCCGACAGCTGGCGGCAGCGGCCGGCCGAGGTCTCGCGCGCCATCGACGCGGTGGCGCGCGACCCGCGTTTTGCGCCGCTGCTGGCGCTGGACAAGGTCGGCATGTACGGCATGTCGGCTGGCGGCCACACGGCCCTGAGCCTGGCCGGCGGGCGCTGGTCGCCGGCGCAGCTCGCCCGGCATTGCGAAGCGCACATCGCCGAGGACTTCCATACCTGCGTCGGACTCACCACCCGGCTGACGGGCGGCATGTTCGACGGCCTGAAAAAAACCGTCTCGCTTTTCGTGATCCGCCAGAAATTCAGCGATAGCACCTGGCAGGTTCATGCCGAACCACGGATACGCGCCGTGGTTGCCGCCGTACCGCTGGCCGCGGACTTCGACATGGCTTCGCTGGCCGCGCCCCGTGTGCCACTCGGCCTGGTGACCGCGCAGCAAGACCAATGGCTGATACCCCAGTTTCACAGCGCGCAGGTGCTGCAAGCCTGCAAGACCTGCGAACTGCTGGCCGACCTGCCAACCGGTGGCCATGGCGCTGTGCTGTCGCCCCCGCCGCCGCTTGACAAGCTGTCGCCCATCGCCAGAGACCTGCTGCTCGGGCCACCCGGTTTTGATCGAGGCGAGTTGCCCGCGGTCTACCGCAAGATCACCGCCTTCATGCGCAGGCACCTGCTCCCCTAGAATGAGCCGCATGATCCCGCCCCGCAGCCCGGAAGCCCTCGAACGCCTGGCGCATAAACGCGCCGCCGCCAAGCTCGGCTGGTATGTGCATGCGTTTTTTTTCGTGACCGTGAACCTGCTGCTGCTTGCCCTGTCGCGCCATGGCTTCGGCAGCCGGCCCTGGTCGGTTTTTCCTTTCCTCGGCTGGGGCCTCGGCCTGACCTTGCACGGCGTGGCGGTGTTCGTGCTGGGCAACGGCAACGGCCTGCGCGACCACCTGGTGCAAAAGGAACGCGAGCGTCTGCAGCGCGGGCACGATGCGCCCTGAACCCGGCCCCATCTCCGCAGCCCCGTCTGCTGTGAGGACCATCGACTGGCTGGCGAAGTTCAGGCACATGCTGCAGGTGATGGCGTTTGCCCTGGCGATCGCCACCCTGCAGTACGCCTTCGTGCCGGACAAGCCGTATGGCCCGCCGCTGGTGTATTCGCTGCTGATCGCCACCATCACCTGGGCCGTCATCGACCTGGGCCGCGAACTGTTTCCTTCCAGCGCCGAGACCGGCTGGCCCCAGGGCTGGTCCGCCCTGGCGCTGGTGCTGGGCGCGATTGTGCTGGGTTACGTCGGCGGCACCGGGATCGCCGACGCCTTGTGCCAGTACTACGGCTGGTACCCACCGGGCGCCGGCCACCAGGACCCGTCCCAGCTCCGCAGCTCCATCCTGATCACCGCGATCGCCGGCATCGTCGGCAGCTTTTACTTCTACGCGGTCAACAAAAGCGCCTACCTGCAGCGCAAGATGACGGAGGCGCGCCAGCACGCCAGCGAGGCGCGGCTCAAGCTGCTGGAAACCCAGCTCGAGCCGCACATGCTGTTCAACACCCTGGCCAACCTGCGCGCCCTGATCGGCAGCGACCCGCAGCGCGCCCAGGTGATGCTGGACCACATGATCGCCTACCTGCGCGCCACGCTGGGCGCCTCGCTGCAGGCCACCCACACCCTGCAGGCCGAGTTCGACCGCGTGCGCGACTACCTCGAGCTGATGGCGATCCGCATGGGCCCGCGCCTGTCCTACACCCTGGACCTGCCCGAGGCGCTGGCGCAGCACCCGGTGCCCACGCTGCTGCTGCAGCCGCTGGTTGAAAACAGCATCAAGCACGGTCTGGAACCCAAGGTCGCCGGCGGCCACATCACCGTCAGCGCGCGCCGCGAGGGCCAGCACATCGTGCTGGACGTCATCGACACCGGCGTCGGCCTGTCCGGGACCGAAAGCCAACGCACCGGCTTCGGCATGGCGCAGGTGCGCGAACGCTTGGCCAGCAGCCACGGCGCCGAGAGCGCTATCGAATTGGTAGCTGTTCACGCAGGTGGAACAAGGGCTACAGCCCGGTTTCCCTATCAAGCATGAGCAGCAACCAGCCCGCCACCGCCCTGATCGCCGAAGACGAGCCGCTGCTGGCTGAAGCGTTGCAGGCCGAGCTGGCGCAGGCCTGGCCGGCGCTGCGGGTGCTGGCCACCGTCGGCGACGGCACTTCCGCGGTGGCGCAGGCGCTGGCGCTGCAGCCCGAGGTGTTGTTCTTCGACATCCGCATGCCCGGCCTGGGCGGGCTGGAAGCGGCGGCCGAGCTGGCCGACGCGTGGCCCGCGGACAAGGCCTTTCCCGCGCTGGTGTTTGTCACCGCCTACGACCAGTACGCGGTGCAGGCCTTCGAAGCCCAGGCGGTCGACTACCTGCTCAAGCCGGTGCAGCCGGCGCGCCTGCAAAAAACCGTGTCAAAAGTGCAGCTGGCCCTTGCCGGACGAGCGCAGGCAGCTATCAATTCAGGAGCAGATATCAGCCCCGGCCTGGACCAGGCGCTGGGCCAGTTGCGGCAGCTGCTGGCCGCCGGGCAGGCGCCGGCAGCTGCCGCCCCGATCAAGGTGATCCAGGCCAGCGTGGGCAGCAGCATCCGCATGGTGCCGGTGGCCGAGGTGCTGTATTTCGAGGCGGCCGACAAATACATCCGCGTGCTGACCGCCAGCCACGAATATTTGATCCGCACGCCGCTCAAGGAACTGCTGCCGCAGCTCGACGCGCAGGTCTTCTGGCAGATTCACCGCGGCACCGTGGTGCAGGCCGAGGCCATCGACAGCGTGCACCGCGACGAGAGCGGCAAGCTGTCGCTGAGCCTGCGCGGCCGGCCGGAAAAACTCGCCGTCAGCCGGCTGTACGCCCAGCAGTTCCGGGCGATGTAATCTTTTCTTCCTGACACCATGACCGACGCCGCCAGCCCCGCCGCCATCCTCGACTTCTGGCTGGGCGAGGGCTTCGCCTCGGGCTGGCCCAGCCGCGATATGGGAAAACAGTGGTTCGGCGGCGGTGCCGAACTGGACCGGCAGATCGCCGACCGCTTCGGCGCGCGGGTGGCCGAGGCGCTGGCCGGCGGCCTGGCCGGGTGGGAGGCCGACCCGCTGGAGCGGCTGGCGCTGGTCATCCTGCTGGACCAGTTTCCGCGCAACATCCACCGCGGCAAGGCCCAGGCTTTTGCCGGCGATACCCGCGCCCAGCAACTGGTGCGGGACGCGCTGGCACAGGGCATGGACGGCAAGCTGCCCTGGGTCGGCCGGGTGTTCCTGTATATGCCGCTGATGCACGCGGAAGACCTGCCGCTGCAGGAAGAAGGCGTGCGGCGCTTCCGCCAGCTGGCTGCCGATGCGCCCGACGCCCTGCGCGCGACCTTGACCAGCAGCCTGCGTTTTGCCGAACAGCACCGTGACATCATCGCCCGCTTCGGGCGCTTTCCCTACCGCAACCATGTGCTGGACCGCAGCGGCACGGCGCTGGAACTCGACTTCCTGAGCACCGGCCCGCGCTTCGGGCAGTAGGCGCCAGAAGGCGCCGGGCAAGGCCGGCAAGGGGCAGCCGGCGGCACGCCGGCACGAAGCGCTGTTGCCTTGCAGCGCGCCGGTCAGGCGTCCTACACACGCTTACATCGTTCCCGGCTCTACTGGCATCTGGCAAAAACAAACCGGGGAAAAGCAATGAGAAGCACCAACACACACGTTCGCACCGCCGGCAAAAGCCTGCTGGGCACCACCCTGCTGGTCACCGGCACCGCGCTGATCATGGCGGCTTGCTCCAGCGCACCGCCGCTGCCCAAGGTCTACAGCCAGGACCGCCTGCCGCAGGCCGTGATGGTGCCTGCAGGCCACAGCGTGGCGCTGGAAACCCGCGCTACCGGCATCCTCAACTACGAATGCAAACCCACCGCAACCGGCCCTTACGGCTGGGTGCTGATGAGTCCGCAGGCCAACCTGCTGGACCGCACCGGCAAGGACGTGGTCGCCTATTCCGGCCCGCCCGCCACCTTCAAACACGTGGACGGTTCAAGTGTGGTCGCCACCCAGATCTCGGTAGCGCCCAACGGCGAATACACGATTCCGCTGCAGCTCTCCACCGCGCAGTCCACCGGCACCGGCGCCCTGCAGAACATCAGTTACGTCCAGCGCATCAACACCAAGGGCGGCGTTGAAAAAACCAAGCCCTGCGCAGCGCTCAATAACGGCGAGAAGCTGACCCTGCCTTACCAGGCCGACTACATCTTCTGGCGCCAGGGCTGAAGTCCCCGGGGTTAACCCTTGAAGGCAGGCCGGGCCAGGAAGCCCGCCTGCTTTGTTTGTGGTCCGCCTCCTACACCGCCGGCGTGCGGTAAAGCGTTTACTGAAGTCACGAGAAGAGCAGAAATTGAAAAGGGGTGATTGCCATGAGAAGCAGACACAACACAATTCGCGCATTCGCCATCGGCTTGGCCCTGACCCTGCTGGTCGTCACCGGCACCGCCGCCATGATGGCCGCCTTCTCCTCGACCCCTCCCGCCACCGACATCTACCGCCGCATTTCCGCAGCGCCCGAGCCCGCCTCCCTGATGGCCACCGGCCACGACAGCGTGTTGTATGAACGCGTCGTACTGGCCGATGGACGCGTGCAGTGGGTGCTGGTCGACGAGCCCGTGACCACGCTGGCACTCCGCAGTGACGCGCCCGTCACGGCGTCAAACAACAACACTTCAGCGCTTTATGCCGCCACGGCTAAAACCGTCAGCTACACCCTGGTGGTCAAGCCTGCGGGCCTGAGCAAGCCGGTGACGCATTGCAGCCGTTCTGCCTACGGCGCCTACGACATTGCCTGCAACACGATGATTTGACTGAGCAGAAAGCAATCATTCGTCACTATCTTTCAGTTTCCGCCACACCGCTTGAAACGGTGTGTCCGGCGTCAGGGCTGTTCAGCAGCACTGACAACCAGTCCGCAGGTTCAAGCCTGCGGACTTTCCTTATGGGCTTGCCTGTCCTGGCATCGATCGTGAACCTCACGCCGGCGGGACAACAGGCCGGGCTTTTTCACCGGGAAATCTCTTGAACACACACACTGCCACGCGCTCCCCCGCCAGCCGCCTGCCCACCCTGGTGCTGGCCGCCGGCGCACTCGTCCTGATGGCCGGCTGCTCGGCGCCCCGGCCGCTCACCGAGTACCTGACCCGGCAGCCCACCCTGCCCGCCGACATCCGCGTGCCTGCCGGCCACCAGGCGGTGCTGGAAGCCCGCGGCGTCGGCCAGCTCCAGTACGAATGCCAGGCCACCAGCCGCTCGCCCTGGGAGTACGCCTGGCTGCCGCGTGACCGCAGCATCGAGCTGCGCGACAGCTTCAACAACAGCATCGTGCTGGCCCGCAGCGCGCGCGCCTGGATACACCGCGACGGCTCGGAGCTGGCGGTGCGCGAGTTTGTCGAGGTGGACAACGGCCCGCCCAACCTGCCGCTGCAGCGCGCGCGCGTCGAGCCGGCCAGCCTGCCGGGCACACTGAACAACATCAGCTACATCCAGCGCATCCGCACCCTGGGCGGCCTGCCGTCCATACGCAACTGCAGTTCGGCCGAACTCGGCATGCGGGTCAGCGTGCCCTACGAGGCCGACTACGTGTTCTGGCGCCAGGCCAATTCCTGAACCGCGCAAGCCATGAAAAAAGCCCGCAGGCTTGCACCCTGCGGGCTTTTTTGCGGGGCGATGGTCACCCCGCTGGAATCCGGCGAATCCGGGTCAGTGGCGATGACCGTGGCCGTGGCCGCGATGACCGCGGTCACGGTGACCGTGGTGGCGGTAGTGATGCCCGCCGCGGTAATACACGGGAGGCGGCGCCACATACACCGGCGCCTGCACATAAATCGGGCGCGGACGGTAGACCGGGCGTGGCTGCACGTACACCGGCTGGGGCTGCACATAAACCGGCTGCTGCTGGTAACCGTAGACCGGCTGGCCATACACCGGGGTGGTGTAGACCGGGTAGGCGTTGCTGACGCCAATCACCACGCCCGGGGTGGACACCCCGACCGAGAAATTGACGTCGCTGCGGGCATGGGCGCCTGTGGAAAAACCCATGGCAGCCACGGACAACACCGCAGCAGCGCCCGCCATCAGCAGGGCCCGGGTGGACGAAACGGAACGGGTGATGGATTGGATCATCTTGGCTTTCTCCTGGTTATGGGCATGTGCCCTTGTGGCTATTAAACGCGACGGGACGTCAAGCGCTTACCGGATGCTCTGTGAAGTCCGTAGCCAAACGTAACCCTGGGGACCCTCTGCCCGCATCCCACCTGAGCCCTGCGGGGACGCCCACCCCCTAGAATCAAGCCATGACCTCCCCCGCCGACAAAGAAATCCACAAACCCAGCAATTTCCTGCGCCAGATCATCGAACACGACCTGGCCAAAGGCACGTATGCCGGCAGGCGATGGGGCGGCAGCCCGGGCGACGCCGCCCACCATGCCGCCGGCCAGCCCGACCCGGCCAAAGTCCGCCTGCGTTTTCCGCCCGAACCCAACGGTTATTTGCACGTCGGCCATGCCAAAAGCATCTGTCTGAACTTCGGCCTGGCGCGCGACTATGAGGGCGTTTGCCACCTGCGTTTCGACGACACCAACCCGGAAAAAGAAGACAGCGAATACGTCGACGCCATCAAGGACGCGGTCCAGTGGCTGGGCTTCGACTGGCACAACGGCGCTGAGACCAACCTGTACCAGGCCAGCGACTACTTTGACTTCATGTACCGCGCCGCCGAGTATTTGATCGAATCCGGCAACGCCTATGTGGACGAACAAAGCGCCGAGGAGATGCGCATCCACCGCGGCGATTTTGTCAAACCCGGCGTGAACAGCCCTTTTCGCAGCCGCACGGTTGCCGAGAACATCGCGCGTTTCCGCGAAATGCGCGATGGGAAGCTCGCCGACGGCGCCGCCGTGCTGCGCGCCAAGATCGACATGGCCTCGCCCAACATCAACATGCGCGACCCGGCGATTTACCGCATCCGCCGCGCCCACCACCACAACACCGGCGACAAATGGTGCATCTACCCGATGTACACCTATGCGCACCCGATCGAGGACGCGCTCGAGCAGATCACCCACAGCATCTGCACGCTGGAGTTCGAGGACCAGCGCCCCTTTTACGACTGGCTGCTCGACAAACTCGCCGAAGGCGGCCTGATTGCTAGCCCGCACCCGCGCCAGTACGAATTTGCGCGCCTGAATTTGACCTATGTGCTGACCAGCAAACGCAAGCTGGCCCAGCTCGTCAACGAACAACGCGTCAGCGGCTGGGACGACCCGCGCATGCCCACCATCGTCGGCCTGCGCCGGCGCGGCTACACGCCCGAGGCGATTCACCTGTTTGCCGAACGCATAGGCGTGACCAAAAGCGACAGCTGGATCGACTACAGCACGCTCGAAGGCGCACTGCGCGACACCCTGGACCCGGTCGCCCCGCGCGCCATGGCCGTGCTGGACCCGGTCAAGCTGGTGCTGACAAACTGGGATGAGGTCATGGGCGTAAACACGTTAGATGATTGTTCCGCCCCGGTCCACCCGCACCACCCCGAGCAGGGCAAACGCGAATTCAAGATCGGCAAGCAAGTCTGGATCGAACGCACCGACTACGAAGAAACCCCGCCCAAGGGTTTCTTCCGTTTGTTCCCGGGCAACAAGGTGCGGCTGAAATACGGCCACGTGATCGAATGCACCGGCGCGACCAAAGATGCAAACGGAAATGTCACCGAAGTCCAGGCCACACTGATCCCCGACACCAAAAGCGGCACGCCGGGCTCCGACGCGGTCAAGGTCAAGGGCGTGATCACCTGGGTTGGCGTCAACGATGCGGTGCAAGCCGAAGTGCGGCTCTACGACCGCCTGTTCACCGAAGCGCACCCTGAAGCGGATGGAAAAGATTTTCTGGAGAACCTGAATCCCAACAGCCTGAGCGTTGTCACGGCGTATGTGGAGCCTTCACTGGCGAACGTTGAAGCTGGCCAGCGCTTCCAGTTCGAGCGGCATGGGTACTTTGTCACTGACATCAAAGATCACGCTGCGGGGAAAGCGGTGTTCAATCGGGTGACGGGGATGAAAGATAGTTGGGGGAAATAATTGAGTCAGACTCCTGCCAGCGATGAGTTTTTACAATCAGCATCTGAATGGATATGCGACTCATATTCGCTAGACGTTAGATACCTAACGACCAAGCACGATGGCAAGCTGCAAATTCTAGATGCGTCTTTGGTAGCCTCCCCACTAGCGAACAACAAACCAACCAGTTTTTCCATTGAATTCGGCTCCCTAATCGCTGGTCAGGAATTCACAGCGTCGCTTTCAAAAGCAGAGATTCTGCGCAAATTTTCACTCGCAGCTGAAGGCGTGATGGTCGCTAACGGCTTGAGGCTCTCGCTTCCCACTGGTGCACCCCTCGAGCACTTTTCGGAGATGCCAAATCGAGACAGCTGGCTTTTCGATCTTCATCTTCAAATTTCAGGAGCGCGAACCGCGCCGCCGTCCTCCGCGGAGACTTTGCGAAACGATCAAACGCTTAGACAAATCACGCCGCCTTTTGATGGCATGGCAGATCTTTGTTCTTGGCTTCAGCTTTCAGATACCCGCGTAAACGGACAATCCAGCAGCATCAACATCCGCGTTCACCCGCCAGTGGTAATTTCACTAGACGAATCGAACTTGCAATCAAATCGACTTCTATTGACACTGAAGTCACATTCCAAATATTCACGGTCAAACATTCAACTAGCGATAAGAGAATATCCCGGTCTCAACATCGAGACTCGCAAACACGTCAGCGCGTCGATCAGTTGGCAGCGCGCAAAAGACGGCCTCAGGACTGGCTTGCTTGATTTGCCGTTGACCAACGCGGATAGCGTTCTGGCAATGCTGATAGCTGGGGATCGGACAGTTATGCGTCGCTGGTTTTTTGATCCTGGAAAAGCGGCAAATGCTCGATACGTAGCCACCCAACTATTTGATAAAGATCTGAAGCAACTCCGAAAATCACTCATTGATACCACCGACTCAGTTGGGTTTGAAAAGGGCGTAGCTTCACTTCTTTTCCTTCTGGGATTCTCCCCTGCAATTCAGGTCGAAGCCGAAGCGCCGGATATCGTCGTAACAACCCCAGGCGGGAAGCTTGCAATAATTGAATGCACGATCAAGACTTCAGATTTTGAAACCAAAGTTGGGAAACTGGTAGATCGACGTAATGCTCTAAAGAAGGTTCTTGAAGCCAGCAATCACAACTTGCGCGTTGATGCATTCTTGGTTTGTGGTCTTCCAAAATCTCGCATCGCAGCTGAAGAGGGCCGCCTCGCAAAGCATCAAATCTTGCTTCTTTCAAGGGAAGATATTGCCAACGCTTTTGATCAATTGAGAATCCCGAAAAATCCTGACGAAATGTTGGACCGCGCATTCACAAAGCTATCGGAGCACAGCCCGATCGTCGGGTAACGCTTTTCACAACCGCCACGAAAACATCCCCTGCTCTGCAAAGTGAACGTTAGCTTCTTTGAAACGCCTTACTTCTATGTCAACTCATAGTTTCACCCCTTCCCAGCTAGTTCTAGTTTTTGCCACATTGTTCGTATCGCCACTCGCAGCCCACGCCCAACCCCTCGAAGAAGTCCCCTTCATCACCTCTCCCGACAAGGTCACGCTGGAGATGTTGAGCAGCGCCGGTGTCAAGCGTGGCGACCATGTGATCGACCTCGGATCGGGCGACGGGCGCATCGTGATCCTGGCGGCGAAGAAGTTCGAGGCGACCGGCCTGGGTGTGGAGATCGACCCGACGCTGGTCGAGAAAAGTATTACCAATGCGCGCAACGCGGGTGTGGCAGACAAGGTCGAGTTTCGCGTCGAGGACCTGTTCAAGACCGACCTGGCGCCGGCAACCGTGATCACCATGTATCTGCTGCCGGAATTTAATTTGCAGTTGCGCCCGGCCCTGCTGGCACTCAAGCCCGGCACCCGCATCGTGTCGCACGACTGGGACATGGGCGAATGGAAGCCGGACCGCACGACGGTGGTGGAGGTGCCCGACAAGGCGGTGGGCCTGCAGAAGTCGAGCAAGGTCCATCTGTGGACGGTGCCCGCGCGGGTCGAAGGCTTGTGGTGCGCGGGCGGGCTGCTGCGCGGCGCCAGCATCACGCTGACCCAAACGTACCAGACCTTCACCGGCACGCTGGGCTGGCGCCAGCGCACACGCGCGCTGGCCGGCACCATCAGCGGCAGCGAGCTGCGCACGCCCGCGGGCAGCAGCGGCGAGCTGGTGCTGGAGGCCGAGGGTGATGCCTTGCGCATCAGCGCGGCGCAGGGCAACATGGCGCTGGCCCAGGGCGCGACCTTCCGGCGCAGCACGGCTGCGAGCTGCGGATAAGAGCATCCCTGCTGGCGGTGTTGAAAAGCGCTGTTGGCTGACACGTTGCGGCACGCCTCTCAGGCTTAATGGCATGAAGAGATAACCGCAACCCACAAGGAGACTTCCATGCCCCAATTCGCAACCATCGTCGGCGAAGTGACCTTCACCCCCGGTGACGGCGCGCCCATCGTGATCCCGCCCGGGCGTGTGGAAGTGGCGCTGGAGCCGGACAGCGCGACCCTGAGCTGGGACGCCGGCGACGGCGTGGCCGGCGTGACGGCGATTCCCAAGACCCAGTTCGACGACTACCTGCGCGACGGCAAAATCGTCTGGGAAAAGGCATAAACCCCCGCCTGTGAGCGTGTCTTCTTCTGCAGCCCACCTGACCACCCGCGAGCCTGGGCTGTCGCGCCGCACGGCGCTGCTGGGCGCCCTGGGCCTGCTGGCCCTGCCCGGCGCGGGCTTCGCCGCCACATCTTCCGATGCATCCGCTGTCTGGCCCCGCCCCTCACAGGTACCCGGCGGCGTGGCGCGCCTGCCGCTGGGCCCGTCAGCGCAGCGGCCGGTGGCGCAGCAGGGCGAACTGCCGCTGCTGGTGGTGGGCGACAAAATCGCCTGGACGGCCATCGTCGGCATCCCGCTGGCGGCGGCGCCCGGCGAGGCCAGCATCAGCGTGCGCACGCCGGAAGAAGGCCTGCGCCAGCTCAACTACAACATCGCGCCCAAACGTTACAGCGAACAACAACTGAAAGTCTCGCCGCGCACGGTGGACCTGTCGCCCGAGGACCTGGCGCGTTACGAACGCGAACGCGCGCACCAGGAAACCGTGATCGCGACCTTCAGCCAGCCACTTCCCCCATCCCTGCGCATGCGGGTGCCGGTGCCGGGGCGCAAGTCGAGTTCCTTCGGGCTGCGCCGCGTTTTCAACGGCCAGGCGCGCAATCCGCACAGCGGCATGGACATCGCCGCCGGCACGGGGACGCCGGTGCTAGCGCCACTGCCGGGCCGGGTCATCGACGTGGGTGACTACTTTTTCAACGGCGGCACCGTCTGGCTGGACCACGGCGGCGGGCTGCTCAGCATGTACTGCCACCTGAGCGCCATGGACGCGCAAACCGGCGAGGTCTTGCCCGCGGGCGCACGCCTGGGCGCGGTGGGCGCGACCGGCCGCGTCACCGGCCCGCACCTGCACTGGGGCGTGATGCTGAACCGCACCATGGTGGACCCGGCGCTGTTTCTGGCCTGAACTTCAAGCCAAAAAAGGCCTGTAACGCTTGATGGACAAGCGTAAGCAGCTATCAAAATCAGAGCGAATAGCAGCCCGAAGGCCCTCCGGTTCTGGGCAGCCGCCCCTAAGAAAGCCCGCCCGGCTAGGTTGCAGCCACTAGTGGAAACCCTGATGATGGTGCATCTTCCAACCCACCCCAAGGAAACACCATGACTGCCAAAAACCTGTCCACCGTGGCCACCGACCTGATCGAAGCCTACGGCAACACCGCGAAAAACATGATCGATGCCTACCGCGCCGGCGGCGAGCGTGTGGTCAGCCTGCTGGAGCAGCGCTGGAACAAGGCCCTGCGCGAGTCGCGCCCTGAACTGACGTCCGAAACCGCCAAAAATGCCCGCGCCGCCCAGCTGGCCTTCAGCGTGGCCTACACCAAGGGCCTGAGCCTGACCAGCAACGGCGCCCAGCAGGTGGTGAACCAGCTCGTCAAGGTGATGGAAACCGGCGTCGAGCGCGCTTCCGCCAACGCTGCGCTGTTTGAGGAAAAAACCGGCGTCAACACCCTGTCCACGATTGCCCAGGTCACCGCCCCCGGCGCGCTGGCGCTGAGCAAGCTGGCCGCGCAGATCGAGCAGAAAACCGCCGACCTGGCCGGCAAGATCGCCGGTGACGACGTCACCACGGTCAGCGCCAAACGCGCTTCGGCCTTCAGCCAGCGCCGCGCCAAAGCCGCCTGAGCCCGCGGTTTCTGCAAGCAAAAAGTGACGCCAGCCCATGCGGGGCAAGCGTCACCAGCTATCAAAGCGATAGCGCCCGAAAAAATGAGGTGGCCGCTGACACCGGCCACCTCACTGGACCGCACACCCTCTTTCCAGCCTTCCAAATCTCCTGCGGGCCATCCGCCCGGCAACGCCGTGGCGCCGCTTCAGGCATGATGCAAGCGCCCCGCGGGTCCCGCCCCCGGCCACACCCCGCCCTTCCCGACGTTTCACCACCCCTGCCCATGAGCCGTTTGCGACTGCTTGCCTGTGTCTGCCTGGCCATGCTGGCTTTTGCGGGCAACTCGCTGCTGTGCCGCCTGGCGCTCAAACACACGGCCATCGACGCGGCCAGCTTCACCGCGATCCGGCTGCTGTCCGGCGCCTGCATGTTGTGGCTGCTGGTGTGGCTGCGGCGTGGCAGCCCCGGCGTGCAGGGCCAGGGTGACTGGCTGTCCGCCGGCGCGCTGTTCGCCTATGCCGCCGGGTTTTCCTTCGCCTACATCAGCATGTCGGCCGCCACCGGCGCCTTGCTGCTGTTCGGCGCGGTCCAGGCCACCATGATTTTTTATGGCATCGCCAGGGGGGAGCGGCTGCACGGGCGCCAGTGGCTGGGCCTGGCCGTGGCGCTTGCGGGGCTGGTGGCCCTGTTGCTGCCCGGCCTGGCCACGCCCAGCCTCGCCGGCGCCTTGTCCATGCTGGGCGCGGGCGTCGCCTGGGGCGTGTATTCGCTGCGCGGAAAACGCCAGCCGCCGCAGGGCGCGGGCGACCCGACCGCGGTCACGGCCGGCAATTTCATGCGTACGGTGCCGATGGCGCTGGCGCTGGTGCTGCTGGTGTGGGGGCTGGACCGGCTGTCGCTGGACCGCAGCGGGCTGCTGCTGGCCGTGGCATCGGGCGCACTGGCCTCGGGCATCGGCTACGCGATCTGGTACCAGGCCCTGCCCGCCCTGCAAGCCACACATGCCGCGACGCTGCAGTTGAGCGTTCCGGTGATCGCGGCACTGGGCGGCGTGTTGTTTCTGGGCGAAGCGCTGACCCTGGCGCTGCTGCTGTCGTCCTGCGCCATCCTGGGCGGCATGGCCTTGCTGATGCTGGACCGGTCCGGCCAGCGCCGGGCCACGCCCGCGCCGCCACCGTCGGGTTCATGAGTCGGCGGTTTCAGCGCCCGGCCGCAGCGGCTGTTTCAGGGTGAAATAAAAGGTCGCGCCCTCGTTGGTCTTGCCTTCGGCCCAGATGCGGCCGCCGTGGCGCTCGATCACGCGCTTGACGGTGGCCAGGCCAATGCCGGTGCCCGGAAAGTCGCCGGGGGAGTGCAGGCGCTCGAAGATGCCGAACAGCTTGTGGGCAAACGCCATGTCGAAGCCGGCGCCGTTGTCGCGCACAAAAAACACGTCTTCGCCGCCGCTGCCCGGCTGCCGCGCCAGCGCGATATGCGCCACCGGCTGGTGCGCGCTGAACTTCCAGGCATTGCCGAGCAGGTTTTGCAGTACCGCGGTCAGCAGCCGCGGATCGCCGTGGGTGCACAGCCCCTCGTCGATATCGAACACCACCTGGCGCTGCGGCTCGCGCTCGCGCTGCAGCTGCTCGATCGCGCGCGCCAGCGCCGACAGGTCCACCAGCTCGGAGCGCATTTCCTCGCGTGACAGGTGGGCCAGGGTCAGCAGGCCCTCGATCAGATCGCCCATCTGCTTGACGCCGGCGCGTATGCGCTCGAGGTAATGCTTGCCCTTGTCGCTGACCCGGTCCGCATCGCTCTTGAGCAGCAACTGGCTGAAGCCGTCCACCGTGTTCAGCGGCGAACGCAGGTCGTGCGACACCGAATAGGCAAAGGACTCCAGCTCCCGGTTGACTTCGGCGAGCTGGCCGGTGCGCAGCAGCACGCGTTCTTCCAGCTCGCTGTTGAGGCCGAGGATTTGTTGTTGCTGCTGCCTGCGCTCGCTGACGTCGCGCCCGACCGCCACCCAGTGCCTGAACTTGCCGGACTCGCTGGCAATCGGTGCAATGTCGAGTTCCAGCCAGAGCGGGGCGCCGCTTTTGCTGCGCACGGAAATCTCGGTGCGCACCGCATGTTTGCGGTCCATCGCGCCGCGTATGCGCTGCAGCTCGGCCTGCTGGTGGGTGGTGCCCCAGAGCAGCATCACGCTCTGGCCCATGGCCTCGCCGCGGCTGTAGCCCGTCAGGCGCTCGAAAGCGTCGTTCACAAACACCACGCGCGGGCTGCCCGCGTCACGGCTGCGCACTTCGGTGATGACCACCATGTCGTTCAGGCGCGAGACGGCAGTCTCCAGCAGGTGCAGCTGCGCCTGTTGCTGGCGCCGCTCGGTGATGTCCTGGAAATACACCGCGGTGCCGGCCTGCGTCGGATAGACGTGGAACACGAACCAGGTCCGCAGCGGCCGGTAAAAGGCCTCGAAGCGTGCGGTGCGCTGCTCGGCCACGGCGGCGCGGTAGCCGCGATCGACTGGCGTGCCGAGGATGTCGGGAAACTCCTGCCACAGGTTTTTGCCGAGCAACTGGCCGGCCGGGCGCTGCAGCATGTTCTCGGCCTGGCGGTTCAGGAAGGTGAAGCACCAGTCGGCGTCCATCAGGGCGAAGCCGTCGGTGATGCTTTCCAGCGTGGAGATCATGCGCGCCTCCAGCGCCAGCGTGCGAGCCTCGGCGGCCTTCTGCTCGGTGATGTCCTGGAAGGCCCCCTGCAGCCGGATGATCCTGCCCTCGGCGTCACGCACCGCCTCGCCCAGCGAACGCACCCAGATGCGCCGCCCCCTGGCGGTCATCTTGGGCAGGATGAATTCATACGGCGTGCCGTGTTCGGCGCAGGCCTCGACCAGCCGGATCACCTTGAGCCGGTCTTCCGGCAGGAAGTAGCCAATGCCTTCGTCCAGCGTCGGCACATAACCCGGCGGCACATCATGGATGGCGCAGTTCTCGTCCGACCAGGTGAGCTTGCGTTCCGGCAGGTCGATGGTCCAGCTGCCCAGACGCGCCATGCGGCCGGTGATGCGGTTCATGAACATGTTTTTTTCAAGCAGCTCGGTGGCGCGCTTGAGGTCGTCGATGTCCGTCAGCGTGCCCAGCCATTGCACCCGCTGGCCGGCGTCATCGAGCTGTGGCAGCGCGCGGCCCAGCATCCAGCGGTACACACCGTCGGCACGCCGCAGGCGGTGTTCGATCTCGCAGGGCTCGCCCCGTGCCAGCGCAGCAGACCAGAGGCTGTGGGTGCGTTCGGCGTCGTCGGGATGCAGCAACACGCTCCAGCCCTCCAGCAGGCTCGCCTCCATGCTCAGGCCGGTGTAGTCCAGCCAGGTCTGGTTGAACCATTTGTGCCGGCCGTCCGCATGCATGGTCCAGACGATGTGCGGCATCGCGTCGGTCAGGCGGCGGAACTGCGCCTCGCTGGCCGTGAGGGCATCCCGGGCGAGTTTGCGGTCGGTGATGTCCTGCACCGTTCCCGACAGTGTGACCGGCCGGCCCTGTGCATCCAGCACCGCCTCGCCCAGCGCATGCACCCAGCGCAGCTCGCCGTCGGCCCGGAGGGTGCGGTACTCGATGTCGAGCGGGCCCTGGCCGGCGAAGAAAAGTTTCTGGGCCGCGGCGTAGGCTTCGCGGTCGTCGGGGAAAACGTGGGACAGGCTGCCCTCGTAGTTGCTGCCCGAGGGGGCCGGAGCGCCGGGCGTCAGCCCATAAATGGCAGAGGTCTCCTCCGACCACCAGACCCGGTTGCCGGCGATGTCGAAGTCCCAGTTCCCGATGCGGCCTATGCGCTGTGCAGTGCGCAGCCGGCCGCGCGCCGTTTGCAGCGCATCTTCGGTGCTGGCCAACTCCTGGTCGCGCGCCGCGAGCAGATCGGACAGTTGCGCCAGGCTGCGGGACAGGCCGGCCAGCTCGCACCCCGTTTCACCCGCGGGCGATGGCGCGCCCTGCAGGCGGGCAGCCTGTTGCTGCAGGCGGCGCAAGGGCGCCAGCACCAGCCGGTCGGCCGCCCAGGCGGCCAGCACCATGCCCAGCGCCGCCAGTGCAAACACCAGTCCGGCCGGCACCGCGCTGCCGGCTTCCCGGCCATGCGAGCGCAGCAGCGCGGGATAAAACACGGCCACGAACAGCGGCAGCAGGCCCAGCAGCGCCACCAGAAGCAGCCGGATGCGCAAACCAGTCAACAACAATCTCCAGCCAGGGGCTTCATGAAGGCTCTTTCGTGGGGGCCCGTGCGTCCGGGCAAGCAGTAAAAGCGCCAAACCAGTGTAGCGCCTGCGGGCAGGCATTCCGCGGCCCGCGGCATCAGGGTTGACACTGTGGCGCCTGCGCATAATGCAGGGATGAGCCCAAGCCCCCTGCCCTGGCGTGCCCGGCATGCGAAGGACTGTCCGGTGCTGGCCGGCCAGCCGGGCCGCTGATGCCGGCTGCACCACCGCCTCGCCTGATGGTTTTCAACAAGCCGTATGGCGTGCTGAGCCAGTTCACGCCCGAGGGGCGCTGGCGCGGACTCAAGGACTTCATCAGTGTGCCGCAGGTGTATGTGGCCGGGCGGCTCGACGCCGACAGCGAAGGCCTGTTGCTGCTGACCGGCGACGGCAAGCTGCAGGCGCGCATCAGCGACCCGCGCTTCAAGATGGAAAAAACCTACTGGGTGCAGGTCGAGGGTGAGCCGGATGAAGCCGCGCTGCAGGCGCTGCGCGAAGGCGTGATGCTCAATGACGGCATCACGCGACCGGCCCGGGCCGCCCTGATGGCAGCGCCGCCGGCGCTCTGGCCGCGCGACCCGCCGGTGCGTGTGCGCCAGGCCATTCCCACCCGCTGGGTGGAACTGGTCATCCGCGAAGGCCGCAACCGCCAGGTGCGGCGCATGACGGCCGCCGCCGGTTTCCCGACCCTGCGGCTGATACGCGCCGCCATCGGGCCCTGGCAGCTGGACGGCCTCGCGCCTGGCAGCTGGCGCGAGGCCGCTGCCGACGCTTAACTGCGGCCGTAGCCGTAGCCGTTGCCGTTGCCGTTGCCTCGGCCGTTGCGCATGGCGCGGTCGACATCGGCACGCAAGGCCTTGAGTTCAGTGCGCAGCTGGCGGCGCTCCTGCGGCGTCACTACACCGTCGGCCTTGAAACTGGCCTCGTGCTGCGCGATCACGCGTTCACGGCTGTAGAGGCGGCGCGCCTCGCGCTGCGTGATCCGGCCGTCGCGCACACCTTCAACGATGCGCTGGCTGATGCGGTATTCCTGCTGGTCCAGCCCGGGCGTGCCGATGTCCCGCGGTGCGTTGTAGACATTGTTGGCCATCATGCGTTCGACGTCGGCACCCAGGGCATCGAGGTCTGCGCGCAGTTGCTGGCGCTCCTGCGGCGTGGCCTGGCCGTTGGACTTGAAGAAGGCCTCTTTCGCCGCGATGTCGCGGTCGCGGGCGTACAGCGCCTGGGCTTCCGACGGTGTGATGTGGCCGGAGTTCAGGCCCTGCTGGATGCGGGTACCGATCGCCTGCTGCGCGCGGTCCACATTGGGGGTGCTGGTGTTTTGCGCCATGACCGGGGACATGCCCAGGCCGGCGAACAAGGCGGATGCCAACAAGGAAGTGGTCAACAGTTTCGATTTCATGCGGTTCTCCTGCTTTCGGACAAAGGGCCAGCAAGCCCCTCGGCCTGCTACCGGATCGCTGCTTTTCAAAGGCGGGGTGGATCCGATGCGCCCATGGTGGGCCGGCTATGTGAAGCCCGCGTCAACGCCGCGTGTCGCCGCGTGTATTTACCCGCTATTTACCTCGCGGATGCAGTGGTATCCGGATGCGTGCGGCGCGTGGTGGCCGCGGTCGGATCAGCTCAGCGCGCCGGCGCCAGGCTGTTGGCCAGGTCGGCGCTGTCGTCCATCACCAGGTAGCGCTTGACCAGGTCGAAGAAGCGGTCGTAAAACGCGTCGGCGGTGATGGTCTGGCTGCCGACCTTGACCAGCGCGTCGTTGCTCGAGCTGAAGGGCAGCGACACCGAGCCGATCGCGCCCACGCCCAGGCTGGCGGAGTTGTTGCTTTTCTTGAGGGTGTAGCTGTCCTGCAGCGCGGTGACAAAGCCCAGACTGACCGTTTTGTCGCCGATCTCGGGCGCGCACACCACCCGGATCGACATCTGAAGGTGCGCCTCGGGCTCGGGCTGGAAACTTTTCTGGCCGTCGACCAGGTCTTCACGCGCGGTGTTGATGATGTAGCCCTGGCTCAGCAACGCGCGGCGCGCGGCCTCGCAGGTCTGCGCGGCGGTGGCGTCGAACAGGCGCGAATAGGTGGCGGTGGAGCCAAATTGCTCCTGCAGCGGAAACTGCTTGACCGGCGCCGCGCAGGCGGCCAGCAGCAGGCCCACACCCAGGCCGGCCAGGGTGTTTGCAGCAAGGCGGGTTAGCTTCAAGACCAGTCACTCCTCGGCAAAAAATCGGTGGTCAGGGGGACTCATGGGGTTTGCACAGGGTCGCTTTCAGCCTACCACAGCCGTGCTGCGCCATTGCGGTGCCGAACAATTTCACACACCTGCCCGGGGCAGATGCGGGGCTGGTTTATCCTTGGTGCATGTCCCCCCACCCTTGCCCTGAACGACGCCGGCTGCTGCTGGCCGGCCTGGGCGCCGCCCTGCTGGCATCCGGCTGCTCCAGGCCGGGCAAGCCCAAGGCGAAGACCCTGCCGAAGGAAGCGACCCTGCTGTGCCTCGGCGACTCGCTGACCTTCGGTTATGGCGCGGCCGCCGGCACGGCCTACCCCGAGCAGCTCGAGGCGCTGACCGGCTACACCGTCCAGAACGCCGGGATCAATGGCGACACCAGCGAGGGCGCGCTGGCCCGCCTGCCCGCGCTGCTGGCCGGCAATGCGCCGGGGCTGGTGCTGCTGTCCATAGGCGGCAACGACTTCCTGCGCAAATGGCCGGAGGAGCGCACCCGTGCGGCGCTCACGCAGCTGGTGCAGACCGCTGCCGCGAGCACGCAGGTCGTGCTGATCGCCCAGCCGCGGCCCGAGCTGATGGCCGCCGCCCTGGGCTCGCTGAACGATCACCCGCTGTATGCCACGGTGGCCGAAGCGACCGGCGTGCCGCTGTTCGAGGGCGGCTGGTCGCATGTGTTGTCGCGCGCCCAGCTGCGCTCGGACCAGATCCATGCCAACAGCGAAGGCTACAAGGTGTTTGCCGAACGCTTGGCGGACTGGCTGCGCAAGCAGAAGTACATCGCCTGATTCGCCGGATGCCGCGCTCGGGCCTTGATCAGCTCGGATGCTCCCAGCCGCGCCTGAGCGCTGAGCAGCACATCACCGTCAGGGGCCAACCGGTTCCGGGATCTTCGCGGTCACCTTGATCTCGAAGTCGAACCCCGCCAGCCAGTTGACGCCCACCGCCGTCCAGCTCGGATAAGGCGCTTCCGGGAAGACTTCATCTTTAACGCTCAGGACCGTGCCGAACTGTTTTTCAGGATCGGTGTGAAGAGTCATCACATCGACGATATCGTCAAGCCCGCATCCACCGGCTTGCAGGGTCGCCTGCAGATTGGCGAATGCCAGGCGAACCTGCGCCTCAAAGTCCGGCTCGGGTGAGCCGTCTTCACGGCTGCCCACCTGCCCAGAGACGAACAGAAAGCCGTTGGACCTGACCGCCGGCGAATAGCGGTGGTGTTCATAAAGGGCCTGCCGCCCGGCCGGAAAAACCACGTCACGTTTGTTCATGTCTGTGCTCCATCAGTGGGGCCACGCGACCCCGGGGGTTAAAGATGAAGTCACTGTAGGCCGCAAGGTCTGGCGGATAAACAGGCAAGCCCACGCATCACTGTTCGTAAAATCCAAACAATCATCAACGCCGGGAGTTCCCATGGACCGCTTCGATGCCATGCAGGCCTTTGCCCGCGTTGTGGAAACCGGCAGCTTCACCAAAGCTGCCGACACCCTGCACATGAGCAGGACCAGCGTGACGCAACTGGTGCAGCAACTGGAGGCGCGGCTGCGCGTCAGGCTGCTCAACCGCACCACCCGCAAGGTCAACGTGACGGCCGACGGCGCCGCCTACTACGAGCGTGTGCTGCGGGTGCTGGCCGACGTGGACGACGCCGAAACCAGCCTGTCCGGCGCCTCGGCCTCGCCGCGCGGCCGGCTGCGGGTCGACGTGCCCAGTCCGCTGGCGCGCATGATCCTCATCCCCGCCCTGCTGACCTGCCCCCTCCCAGCCATACCAGCGTAATTTCCAGGAAGTCCGTCACTATGGAAAATGACGGACATGAGAAAAAGCAGATACACCGAAGAG